>Ga0180120_10001424_pt1 | contig 12194 bp, 14 predicted proteins | sample CPBDNA_3_FD_129677 | JGI IMG/M metagenome (GOLD analysis project Ga0180120, IMG submission 129677) | Freshwater to marine salinity gradient microbial communities from Chesapeake Bay, USA - CPBay_Spr_31_0.2_DNA (version 2) (version 2) | ecosystem: Environmental > Aquatic > Marine > Coastal ... | reverse complement strand
TAGAGATACGTAAGTTAGGTCAGACTACTAACCACGAATTTATTGAGTGGTGTGGTATTATTGATGGAACTCCAAATCCAAAACTCAAAACAAATACTCGAATCTATATGCAGGTTCTTTATGCTGATTTTATTGAAGACTATCCTGACTACGCTCCTAGAACTAAGATGAGTTTATCTAGAACTAAATTCTATAGATTCTTACAAGCCTATGGAGATTTCAAAGATGGGATTGAGTTTGAGAAAGGTAGAGACTCTTCAGGTAATTGGATGATACTTAAGGAAAAGGAAGTTGAGTATGTATCAGAATTTTAATTATGGATATAATAGAAAACAAGTACGGATTAAGTAACGAAATAATGCTTGAACAATGTAAGGCACTACACAATATTATGTTTAAAAAAATAGATGTAAAAAAAGGTAGAGGCAGGAATGTAAAGGTTGTTAGGGAGTTTAAGTATATGTGTGATGGAGACGATGAAGTTCGTGCTAAGATTGAGCGAAGTATAAATTGGTACAGTGTACCTTAAACAAAATCAAATGGAATTTAGAGATTATCAAACAGAGATTATAAAAAAAGGTACGGATATTTTACGTACAAGTAATTTTGTCTACCTAGCTATGGAAGTTAGAACGGGCAAGACCTTAACTAGCTTAGGGATATGTGATAACATGGGTGTTGAAAACGTTTTGTTCTTAACAAAAAAGAAAGCAATGCTATCAATTAGTAGGGATTATGACTTGATTTGCCCTGCATCTTTTGTTATGTTTGTAATGAACTATGAAAGCATTCATAAACTACCTGATGTTAAGTGGGATATTATTGTGTGTGATGAGTCTCATTCAATGGGAGCTTATCCTAAACCAAGTAAGAGAGCGAAGCAAGTAAAGGAGCTTATTCAAAAGAACAATAGTAAGGTTATATTTCTTTCGGGTACACCAACTCCCGAATCGTACAGTCAGATGTATCATCAAGTGTACGGTGTAAAGGGTAATCCTTTTAGTAGATACAAAAACTTTTACAGATTCTGTGACGATTATGTTAAAGTAAAAACAAGACCCATAGGAGGTCTTAGTATACGTGACTACTCTACAGGTCTAGAAACTATAATAGATGCAGTAAAGCCATTCACAATTAACTACTCGCAAGCAGAAGCAGGCTTCAAGGTTCAGATAAAGGAACAGGTTCTTGAGGTTGAGATGAGTGATATGACATATAAGTTAGCGTCTAAGTTGAAGAAGGATTTAGTTATAGAGGGAAGTGATGAAGTTATTTTAGCGGATACTCCCGTGAAGTTGATGATGAAGTTGCATCAACTGTATTCGGGAACTATTAAGTTTGAGTCAGGAAAGTCAAAGATAATAGACTTGAGTAAGGCTCAGTTTATTTATGACAACTTTTGCACCAACAAGATAGGTATCTTTTATAAGTTCAAGGAAGAGTTGAAGGCTCTCAAAGAAGTTTACGGAGACCAATTAACAACAGAGCTTAGTGTCTTCGAAGACACAGATAAGAGCATCGCTCTTCAGATTGTTTCGGGAAGGGAAGGTATATCTTTGAAGCAAGCCAAGTATTTGGTGTACTACAATATTGATTTCAGTGCAACGAGTTATTGGCAGAGCAGGGATAGGATGACTACCAAAGACAGAAGCAACAACGAAGTGTATTGGGTGTTCTCAAAAAACGGAATAGAGCACGACATATATAAAGCTGTTCAGCAAAAAAAAGATTACACACTTAGACATTTTAAAAAAGATTTATTAAGTTTGTAATAATGACAGAGCAACAGATACAATCTAAAAGAATAAAACAGCTTGAGGCTGAAGGGTACTACGTATTGAAGTTAGTTAAGACAAACAAAAATGGTATCCCTGATTTGTTGGCACTAAAAGAAAGCGAAGCACTTTTTGTAGAAGTCAAGAGACCTGAAGGTAGGTTGTCGAAATTGCAAGAATATAGATTAAAAGAATTAGAAAAGTATGGATTCAAAACAGAGGTATTTAGGGGGTAGTGAGCAGAAAGATTATGAGTTTGATTATTGGTTTATGGAACAAATAAATTCAATGTCAGAGTTTATTTCATCAAACATAATGACTCAAATATATGATAACTATTTACATCTTAATAGAAAAAAATCTTGGTCGCAATTTGTAGGAGGCGTAGTAAAAGGAAAGTATCCTTACTTTTTTGAAATAGAATTTTTTAATGAAGAAGATGGCATTCCAATATTTCTAGAGATAAATACAATAGATATTGATACATATTTAGATTACATAACAAAAAAACAAACATTTAAAACTTATGAATAATTTACAAGCAGAAGATTTTTTAAAAGCAAAAAAAGAAAAACAAAATAATCTTAAAAAAATAATTAATATTGTATACGAACTAGACCTTATGGAATCAACTAGAGCTAGAAGGCATGTTGATGCGAGGTCAATATTTTCTAAGGTTATGTTTGATGAAGGGTATGGGTATACTGACATTGGAAGAATATTAAACAAAAACCACGCAAGTATTATTCACGCAGTAAGAAGTGCAAATTGGTTGATAGAAAATGTAAAAGACTTTCAAAAAAAGTACTTAGAAATAATACAAGCATACAATTCAGATATAAATATACTTGACATGAAGAATGAGATTGAGTTAAAAAATTCAATCATTTCTCTGAATAGTCAAATAAATTTATTACATTTGGAAAACATGCGTTTAAAAAAAGAAAATGAACTCATTAAAAACAATGAATCTAAATTTGGAATATTGCATAATTTAGTAAATGAAAGAACAAAGGAAAAGGATATACCTGTAGTACACAGAAAACTTAATACGATATACAATGGATTATAATTTTCAAGATATAGATAAGATAGTTGGCTTCAAGTCTTGGAGTGTAAAGCAAAAACTAGATGAGTTATATAGAATAGATTCTGATATGTACTGTAATTTAGGTACTGACTCAACAAAAAAAGAAAAGCAAGAAGTAAAAACAAGGTCTAGAAAAATATATTTAGCAATCAAAAAGATTGATGAAGAATCAGGAAAGACACTTTTGTTTGCAATGGATAGTAAGTAGCAGTAGTAGTATGTATAGAGTTAAAACAGAAAGGCTGAGTTATGTAAATCATTTGATGGATGAGTTGCACTCATGCCTTAACTCTATATATGAGGATATGATTGATGAAGATTACGCTCAATTAGATTTGAATCTAAAGGATATGATTAATAAAATAGAAGAGATACAAGAATCTTTTGACGATAAACTTTAAAAATTATGGCAAATAAAAGACTTAGATTAAATCCTGAAGAGCTAGACCTGATAAATGAAAAAAGAGCTTCTACTTTAGAGAATGTTAATAATAACACTTCATTGGATATACACTTAAAAGAAAGAGGTATAGATAAAAAAGATGTCGTTAGTGTAAAGCATTGGCAAAGTGCAAGCGGTGAGTACAGATTTTCTATTGTAACCAAAGAGGATGTAGGTTTAGATACAGATAAACTATTTGGAAAAATAAATGACTTGGTTTCTGACTACGCTCCTGATTATAATTTCCCAAAGCCTAAAAAAAACAATACAAAAAACTTGCTAGTAATTAATCCTGCAGATATACACATAGGAAAGTATGCAAACTCTGAGGAGACAGGTGAAGATTATGACTGCGAGATAGCTGTCAATAGAGTAATAGAAGGGGTGGGAGGTTTGCTAAAACAAGCAAGCGGCTTTGATATAGATAAAATTTTATTCTGTATCGGAAACGATATTCTTCACGTAGATAATGTATACAATACAACTACCAAAGGAACACCACAAGATGCTGATGGAAAGTGGTGGGAGCATTACGAGATTGCACTTCAGTTATATGTAAAGTGTATTGAAATGTTGAGACAGGTTGCACCTGTTGATGTAGTTCACAGTATGAGTAACCACGACTATCAATCGGGATTTCATTTAGCACATACATTAAAAAGTTGGTTTAGAAAAGCAAAAGATATTAGGTTTGATATTAGTGTTTCGTATAGAAAGTATTACAAGTATGGAACAAATCTAATAGGAATCGAGCATGGTGATGGAGCAAAACTTGATAGCCTCCCTTTACTTATGGCTCAAGAATGTCCTAAGCGTTGGGCAGAAACAAGTCATAGGTATTGGTATCTACACCACCTACACCACAAAGTAAAACACAAGTGGAGAGATGCAAAAGATTTCATAGGAGTTACTGTTGAGTATATGAGAAGCCCTTCGGCTGCTGATAGTTGGCACTCACGAAAGGGTTATACGGGAGCACCTAAAGCTGTTGAAGGATTTATACACAGCAAGAAGAGCGGGCAAGTAGCAAGGTTAACTCATTTTTTTTAAATTAAAATTATATATTATGAAATGTCCTATGTGTAGTACAGAATTACTTTGGGGTTCAGATTTTGATTATGAAGACTTTGGTAAGGAAGGAAGCGGTATAGTTAGTGTTAACACTTGTGTTAATACTGATTGCTCTGTTGAGACTGTTGAGATTTTTACATCTAATGAGATTTGAGAATAGAAAAGATTTAGAGAGGGAGCATAAGGCTATTAAATTTTTTGTAAATATATTTGGAGGTAGCTTTAAAAAGCTAGACCCTAATGACATAGACTTCAAGGTGTTTGACAAAGACTCTAATCTAATAGCTTATGTAGAGGTGAAGGGTAGAAAAAGAATGATTAACGATTCTTTTCCGTTACCCATCTCAGCATACAAGTTGGTGAAGCTTAGTTCTAAGAGGTTAAATCCTGTTGTGATATGGGCTTGTGAGGATGGAATAATATATGGAAAGATAAGAGATATACAAGGAACTATAAAGTGGGGAGGTAGGAAACCTAGAGAGGGTTCATACAACGACCAAGAGCTTATGGTTTACTTTAATGAGTCAAAAGATTTTAAAAAAATAAAATATTAAAAATGAGTTGGTTAAGTAAGTTATTAGGAACAGGAACAAAAGGGATAGGAGACTTAGCGAAAGATATTCGTGAAGCTATTAAAGGAAAAGAGTTAGACCCAAACAAGCAACTTGAAACTGCTGAAAGGTTGGTTGCATTACAGACAAAGATAAACGAGGTTGAGGCAGGGCACAGAACAATGTTTGTGGCAGGTTGGAGACCTTTTATTGGTTGGGTTATAGGTGTAGCTCTATTGTATAATTTCATTCTAAGAGACTTGATTATCTTCGCTCACCCTGAATGGAGTGACTTACCTGCCTTACAGATGGATGAGTTGTTCACTATCTTGTTTGGTATGCTAGGATTAGGAGGGATGAGAACTTGGGAAAAGAAACAAGGAGTTACAAAATGATAAATAGAATATTAAAAAAACTTAGGTACACCAACAAGCTTACGTCATATCAAAAGTTTGCGTCAAGAGTTGGTTATATGGGTAGCGGTTTCTTAATTGCTGCTCAATGGAGAATAGACCCTGTGCTTTATGTTATAGGGTTTATATTTGTTGTAGTTCAAACGAGTTCTAGAAAACAATGGAATCTAGTTGCTCTTAATTTAAACGGGCTTATAGCTTGGTTAGTACATTTGTTATTATGAGATTAACACATTGGGGAATAAGCGTAGGTATAGTAAAAGGATTGCTTATAGGTTTAAGGCAATATGAGTTTAGGTTAGATGATGCCTATGAAGTAGACCACGTTTTATATTTAGGAATATTTCAGGTATTTATTACACTGAGATACGAATAATTTTTGTATCTTTGAATTGAATTAATTTTTAACATTATGCTAAAGCCAATGGTTTTCGATTTATGATTCGGTCGATTCCATTGGTTTTTTTATACATAAAAGTGTCTTCGAAGACACTAGTATCTTCTACCTCTTCGTCTTCTCCTTCTTTTCTCTTGAAGTTTTGTCTTAGGATTTATCCTCTTGGGTAGTTCGCTATTATCATACTCAGCCTCCCATCGAGATGCTATCTCAGGGAGGTTTCTGTGCATATATCTTCTTTGTGCTTCGCTTTTAAATGGCATACCTATATTAATAATCGTTATACATTTCTTCTAACATTCTCTCTCTTTCTTCTCTCTGCTGTGCTTTGAGTTCCTTCATTTCTTCTTCATACTCTAGGTCTCTAAGCTCTTCCATTTCATCATAGAGTTCAGGAAAGTATTTCTTCATCTCCTTCTTAGTAAGTTTCATTTGTTTCTTACTAGGCTTCTTTTTCTTCTTTCCTTCTATCTGATACTCAGAGAAGTTTAATATTCTAAGTATAGCTTCTCCGGGGTCAAGACCACCTTCAACAAGCTTTTGAATATTGGCTGACATCTTACCTACATTGGATGCAGGAAGACCTGTAAGGCTAACCAATTCTAATTGGAACTTTCTCCAAGCAACTGCAGCTTTTTCAGGGTCTTTTATTTTAGATGCCTTTACAGCAGATTTAGTTAGTATGGCTGCTTGATTTAATACACCTGCAGATTTTACGTTACCTGCCCAAGGCTTTCCTGTAAAAAAGTCTCCTGCCATATTCACCATCTCTCCTAATATAAAGAATGCATTCAAGTTACCAACGATTGCAGCTCTTAACAAATCTTCTTCATCATCATCTCTCCAATCTCTAAGAGCTCCCGGTAATCCCATTGCTACCCATTGAAAGAATACAGGCATCATAATGTGATACGTAAACATTGTTCTAATGTTTTCAGTAACAGTTCCTTTTCCTGCTGACTTATCCCAAGCCTTTAGCTTTCTCCACAGAGACCTACTTGATTGTATTTCTTTTCTTAAATACTGCTTAGGTGTTGTAAGGAACATATTCAAACCTCTAGTTATAGGGTCTGCGGTTTGGAATAAATCCTTATCCTGCAAGTCTCCTGACTGCTGTGTTCTTTTGGTATCTCTTTCGAACTTAATAACCGCATGGTCAATAGCCTCTTGCTCTGTTGCATTTGGATTCTTCTTTTTAAACTCAGCTTTATAGTAGCTGTAGTTAGGGAGACCTCCAAGGTATATTGCTGCCCTATCTCCAAACTTAGTTGTAAATAGTAAGAAGTTATTCATAAAGTCTTTAGTCTGACTAGGTAGAAAACTTTTAAGTTCAGTAGAGTCTGCATAGCTCTCAATAGCTCTCATAATTCCATCGAACTTTCTGTCTTGCATATACACAGAATTATCTCTAACCTCTTTATATAGTTTCTTGAGCTCGCTCATATTTGTAAACGCATACTTAACCCAATTAGCAAATCCAATATCATTTGCGTATGTCACAAATGAAGTTAACTGCTTAATCATTACTACAGGGTTAAGACCTAATCTAGATGTAATGAATACGTTGTTCATACCATTAACCCACTTAGCTGTAAGACCTGTTCTAGTTCCTTTGTTTGCTAGTTTCTGAATAGCTGTTGTTATCAAGCTCATAGTGTACTTACCGTGAACATCTTCAATAGCTTTCTTTATATACTCATTAGTAAACAATTTATTTATATCCCTAACAGCTTCAGCGTATGCTGCAAAGTATTCCATATCATATAGATAAGTAAACAAAGCATCACTACCATCTGTCTCTGCAATCTTAGCACTTGTTTCCTCTCTAACTTTTGTAGATGCAGCACCTACAGTGTTATTAAAAGGAGCTCCGACACCTGAAATCAAATCCATTGGCTCAGCTATAACACCTTCCCTGTAAATCTTACCCGCATAGTTTTCATGCTGAGGCATATTAGTTCGGTATATCTTTCTATATGTAGCGTTATAGTGGTTGTACAATGCAGGGAATAAAACCTCAACTTGCCAATCTGCAAACTCTTTTACCTCCGGCTCAAGAGCATTAGTCATATCCTCCATAACTCTTGCGTAGTTAACACCATACATATTTTGAAATGCAGGATGGTTAGCAGAGTCTTTGTACTGATTATAGTAATAGTACATTTGGTTTTGACTAAGGATTAGCTCATTCTCTCGTATAGCTTTTTCTAGTTTCTGCTTGTTCTGAGTGGTTTTGTTTTTGTTGTACTCGTCTTGAGCTTCTTGAACCTCATTTTTATTTATGTATATCCCTGTTACCTTTGTTTTTCTAAACTCTCTAGCTTTCTTCTTCCAATTTTTACCGTAGTATTTTTGCATAGTCTCTCTAAGCATAGTCTCAATAAGCATTCTTCTAGCTTTGAAAACCCTTGATGATGCATCAATACGTTCGGTTACTAACTCTTGACTCTTTCCACCAAACATTTCACCCGGCATTTTAGATATCATATCCATCAACCCATCCAAAGATTCTGCTGTATTTATAAGTATAGATGTTACTGCATTAGCCATTTTTCTTTGAAGGTTTTTTACTCTACCTTCTACCTTATTTCTTTTGGTTTCAAGACCTCTTACTCTCTGCTTAGATTTAAGTTTTTCTATCCAAGAGCTGTCTTTTAAATCAACCTTATCCCCTGTAACATCCTCATACAATTCAGCGAATTGTCTCTTGTACTCTTCAGACTGAGCAGCCATCTCTTCTTTTAACCTAGTCTTACCTTCTGTAACTAAATCTGATATGAACTGAGACACAGCATCTAACGCAGCCACCTTATCAATATTGGTGTCTTCCATTAAGTAGCTGTTGTTTATGTTCATAGCTATCATCAACTCAGTCATCTGCTCTACTATCTCTGAGGTTTGCTCAGGGTCTGCGTCTAGCTTATTGTACTGAGTCAATAGCTTTTCATTAGCTGCTAGTATCTCTTCAGATGTTGCTGTTTCCGGGAGTATAAATTTTTTGATTCTATCAATAGCTTCTTTTGTAGCCACATCAATCTTATACCCTTTGACTCTGTTACCTTGTAGGTCTGTGTACTTACCGTTCAAGAATGAATTGATTTGATTCTTAAGAGCAGCTACATTTTTAGATGCTGCAAACTTTACAATCTCATCCATCAAGTTCTCTATATTTTTCTCATCCGCTATAGCGATTTGATTAATGAACCTCATTGCATCAGACTTGGTATACACATCTTTAGGTAAAGTCTTTCTCATAAAGTTTCTAAGCTCACGTTTAAGAGCTTGTAATTTCTTCGTAGTTCTAAGAGATTGTCTAACAAGTAAACGTGCAGCACGTAGCTTCTGACCCATATTTTGAGTAGGTCTTTGCCCTGTGCTCTTCTGTAAATCAGACTGCATTTGTGCTTGCTTAACAGACAGACCTTTTCTATACTTAGTAACTCCTTTTTCTACGTAAGCCTCAGCCTCTTTCTTGTACTCAGGCTGTGCTTCTAAGAACTCAATAGTCTTGTCCATTATCTGTGCTTGACTAATAGGGTTCTTTCTTCTTTTGTTTCTAGCTGTTTCTTTTTTCTGAAACTGTTTTACTTTTTCGAATAATCTAAGACCAACTTTTGCACCACCTTTTACGTTACCAAAACTCTTAGGTAGTGTAGTAAGCTTGTCTACTTTGATAGCTAATAACTCATCCACTTCCGTAGCTGACATACCTTTTCTTCTAACCAAGAAATCTTTAATAGTGGCATCAGTAAAGTTATTATCTCTAGCTTCGTTTATGTACTCTACTGTTTCTAGTTGGTTTCTAGTTTTTACTTGCGTGTAATCAACTACAGGAACTTCTTGTATGCCAAGTTCTTGAGATGCAATTGCTCTATGTCTACCATCACTATTACGCACGTCAGTAGCATCCAAAGAATATAAAGTTAGAGGGTCTAATTTTTTACCATCTTGAATGTGCTTCTTCAAATCATCTACATTCTCTCTTGTCTCTTCATCTATCTATAGCTTCTTAGCTTTGCTCAAGAAATCTTGAGGAGACATCATAGTAAGTACACCACCTCTAGCTTTAAAGTCGCCTTCACCATACCACTGTCCTTCTGTTTCCATTGGATAGGTATCTAGTTGCTGTCTAGGTTTAGCTTTCTGAGGAGTAAATCTAGTTCTTTCATAATCCTCAAATACATATATAATTTCTTCAGGTCTAACATCTTCTGTTGACTCTAACAAGCTCTCTCTTTTTTGCTTGGCAGTCTTCCCCATTCTTTTCTGAACATTTCTAGCTTCAACTTCACCACCTATTCTTAAGTAGGCTTGTGTGTCACCATTGTCTAAATCCTCTAAAGCTTTTACAAGAACTCTTAATTCAGATATGTCGTTAAGTATTTCTTCTTTACCGGTTTCCTTGTACTCTACAGTAAGAGCATCAATAAGATTCAACGCTTGTTGCATACTTATTTCTTTGTTGCTACCTACAGAGAAACCTTCTATTATTTGTATAGCGTGCTGAAGCTCGTGGTTTAAAACACTTTCAAACTTTTGAATAGCTTTTGTCTTGTCACCTTTAAATATGTCAGAGTTTATAACAATTTGATTATTTTCAAAGTCATAGAATCCTAACGTTTTTTTTGTCATCACTTCTGTAAAGCCATCTTTATATGTATTGGTAACGTATAGTTTTGCCTCACCTATCTTAGGGTACTGATTAACTATGTCAGTCTTTACAATATCTTTTAATGTATATGTAGAACCTTTAATTGCATTATCTAAAGTCTTGTCAAAAGTAAAAGGTGTTTTCTTCCAAAACGAATCCACTAGTTTAGTGTCTTCAGTTTCGTACTTCCACATATTATCTTTACCAAGCTCCCATCCTGTAGCTCTTTTTATAACTAAAGGATTCTTACCTTGTCTAGTCATCTCTTTAGCTAGTGTGTAGTTTACTCTAACACCTTGTTGCATAAGAGCGTTCTCACCTATCAACTGCTGTCTAGCTTTAGACTTTTCTTCAGTTGTAAGTTTATCGAATTTAATACCTGCAGGTATAGGTGTTTTAGGGTCTATTGCAAAACCAATACCACGAGCTACATCTGCAGCTAAAGAAGCAGGTTTGGGCTCTGTTAATTCAGGGTGATTTTTCTTAAAGTTTACTTTACTTATGGTGTTAAGGTGCTTGTATTCTCTTTTATTTTTAGGAACAAAATTTTCACCATAAAAATCAACTGCAGAAGCCACATAAAACTTATCATCTTTAAATTCTTTTCTAACAAGTTCATTTGCTTTTTCTTGAAGACTTTTAATTATAACAATATTATCTACCGCATATTCAGTTAGATTTTCCTGTATTGGATATAAGCCATCAAACTTTACTACAGGAGTTGATGCCGGTAGTTTTCCATTAAATTGAGGATGTGTAAATCCTTTACTTGACATTTCTTCAGATGCTTTCTTTGCATTTGATGGAACTGTAAATTCAAATCCTCCAACAAGAAACCCTCCCATATCTTCTCTCATTATTTCTTCAGTAAGAAGCTCCATGTCTCCATACTCTTTTAAGAAATTCTGAACAGTAAACCCTTCATCTTTTAAGGCTGTTTTATATATAGGTGTTTTAGATGTAGTTCTAGTAGTTTCGTCTTGTATAATTATAGATTTTGCAGCAGTTCTTCTAGCGTCAAATGATGTACCATCAATCCAAGCTTTAGCAAACTCTTCTTCAGTATACTTAGAAGGATTCTTTAGTAAGTCTAATATTTGTTTTTTACTTTTGTTTTTTTCAACAGCCTTGCTTATTGATTTATTTGTATTAATTAAATTCTCAAGAGATTTATATATAGCATTATACCCTGAAGGATTTTTATCTTGAATAGCTTTTAATCCTCTGCCTAAGTATTTAGCTCCATAGAAATTACCAACTGTAGCACTAGGATTTTGTATCATAATCATAACACCTACCTTGTCTCCTGTTTTAAATCTCTTTTTTAATTTACCTATCGTTTTAGTAGCTACGCTAGGGTCTAAAGATGCAAATCCTATTAGGTCTTTTACATTTTCCTTAATAGCTACATATCCAAATCCTCCATAAATTGGGCTACCTTTAGAGTCGTACCCTAAGCCTGTAGCATCAGACGTAACAGCAAAAATATTATCACCATATTTTCCTACAAAATCAGACATCGTAGTAACAGGAATATTGTCCGTTGCAAAATCAACAGACTTATATAAATCTCCCTTATCGTTTCTGTTTTTAGGAGTAAACTTAGCGTCTTTTTTAATTGATACTTCTCTACCTTCAGAGTAAGGTGTTTCCTCCAATAAAGAAACATCTTCTGATTGTAGTTCAATACCTGCAGCCAACCTGCTTGACAATGTGTTAAGTAAGTCAATAACATCCTCTTCGCTTTTTGTTAACTCTTCCATTCTAGGAATGCCTAACGTCTTACCTAATGCTCTCAAGAATG
>Ga0180120_10001420_pt1 | contig 12216 bp, 8 predicted proteins | sample CPBDNA_3_FD_129677 | JGI IMG/M metagenome (GOLD analysis project Ga0180120, IMG submission 129677) | Freshwater to marine salinity gradient microbial communities from Chesapeake Bay, USA - CPBay_Spr_31_0.2_DNA (version 2) (version 2) | ecosystem: Environmental > Aquatic > Marine > Coastal ... | reverse complement strand
CTGGGGATAAAAGATCCAAGTCCAGAAAAATGTTTAAAGTGCGAAACTTTGGAACCTATTAAAGTTCCAACAAATTTTGTTACAAAAACAGTTAAAAAAGAAGAAACAAAAACTGCTAAAGAGAATGTTATAGATCACATTGAAGAAAACAGGCAGATACTAAAACAAATGAAAACACAATCCAAAGAGGAAAGCAAATGACCACTATGTTTATTGTACTAATAACAGCTATAATCACCCTCTCAATCGCACTAGGATTGTCTGTGTGGTACATAAGAGGTTTAGTTGAGATAATGTACCAAACAACTAAAGATGTCCAACTGATGGAAGATAAGATGGTTGAATTTTCTAAACATTTAGATAATGTTTATGAAATGGAAATGTATTATGGGGATGAAACCCTTAGTCAACTCATTCGTCATTCTAAAGAAGTCATAGACAGTATTAATCGATTTAAAAATTTATTTGAGGAAAAAAATGACACGACCAATGAAGAGAAAGAGACGGAAGAGAACTAAACGACTTTATTTTACAAAAGTCCACGAAGAAGCAATAATTCAATATTGCCTTACAAGTGATAGATACCAAAGAGACAAATTATACGGCTCTTTGATCCAACCAGCTTTTAGTGAGATGGTGGATAAGATTATCTACACATACAAGTTTAACAATCTCCCAAATATAGAAGTCTTGGCAGACGAGTGTAAAATTTGGCTTACTACAATTTTAGCTAAGTTCGATCCTGATAAGGGACACAAAGCATTCTCATACTTTAGTGTTATCACAAAAAACTGGTTCATTCAGAAGGTTAAGAAAAATTCAAAGCGCCTTCAAAGAGAAGTTAATTGTGATGATGTCTACCATCAGACAAATAATCAGCAGTTTGTAACAAAAAATCATTATGAGGACGATCGAGCTAAAAAAGAATTTTGGCTAGCCTTGACTAGTGAAATCGATGGCTGGAAACAAATGCCCTTAAAAGAAACTGAACAAAGAACAATTTTAGCTATTGAGGATCTTATTGCTAATATAGAGAACTTAGAAATTTTCAACAAAAAGGCTATTTATCTATACCTGCGAGAGATTAGTGGTTTAAACACTAAACAACTTGTAGCTAGTTTGAGCAATATCAAGAAAAGATATAGAGAGTTCAAGCATGATTGGATAAACGGTGGACCTAGATGATTGACCCAGATGAATTAGCAGCGAAAGCGATTCAAAATATCGTGGAAGATAGAAACAAGGCTGATTACCTTGTAACACAAATCTTATCTGACATCCAAGCAGGTAAGACAAATCACCAATCAGCAGGTATGGTTTTATCTAAACACCTAGAAACAATGCAAAGAGCTAACGAACAGTTAGTAAAACTGACTGCGCTCTTCAAGAAAAACGATTCAAACGCATTTACAGGCTTCTCCGATACAGAAAGAGACAACCTGTTTGAAGAGATAAAGAAAGACCAAACTGAAGAGGAACAAAGTGAGCAATGACAAGCCAAGCAGCGTTCCATAGAAATCTAGCCACGTCTAAAAAGAAAGTTGGTGCTGTTATTGGTGCCCAATCAATTCTTAACAAGCAGACTTCGCTTGAGGATTTATACGCTCACCTAGCCCGTCAGTCAATCACCCCCGACTCTAACACTGGCAAACAGCGTTTTTACGCCGTTGTCACGAGAGTGTTGGAGGGCTCAACAGCGCTATCAGATCTGTTTTTATCTGACAGGCACGAAATAGAACGAGTTAATGGACTCTCTGACTCTGAATTTAAATCATATAAAATAGCGTTATTACACGTTCCAGATCTTTACACATATTATAATTTTTTTGATGAGCAACAGGCGCTATCTACTTTAAAGCCAGAAGATTCGTTAACTAGCTCAGATCTTCAAAAGATTCCTGCTTTAACCACTAAAGATGTCAAGGTCGGACAGATAGTACAGATTGTATTTGAAAACAATAAAGATTTTACTGGTCCAATTATATTAGATATTGATAAGGAAAAAGCACAAACATTACAAGGTGATAAAAAGAATTACACCTCAACAAAAGAGGTTATGAGAAACGTTCTAGCCTGTAAAATCCTGTCTGAAGACAAGGCTGAAGGCTACGCAATCAATTCTAATCTATCTTTCAATCTGAAAAATCCAAAGGACTACGTTTTTGCCTACACCAGTTTAATAGACCAACTTAGAACTCAAAATTTAGTAACACAAATAGTTTTATCCAATAGCACAGGTGAATTGCAATCAAAATATGATCAGAATTTAACAACTACAAAACAATTTATTCAAAAATTGATAGACGCGTTTCAGTTTACAGTAAAACTATATGCATCTGAAAAGCTTAAAGGGTACGTTGAGAAGAGTTTAAGCATCACTAATTCAGATTCTTATGTTCCAAAAATTGAAACAAATAAGTCCATTGTTACGGATGAAAGAGTGTTGTACCTAGATTTAAGTGGATTGTCAAGCGATAGTAATAGCCCTATTTTTAATGACGCTGTAGACGTCCTAGAGGCATATTCAGAAAAATATTTACGATATTCGTGGAGCGTGATTAATGTGCAGAACAAAATCTATGCCATTGACATATTTGGAAAATCAAACATAAGTAAAAGTTTACAACAAGGTACCGTTGAAAAAGCCATAGAATACTCTAATTTTGGACTTAATAAGTCATACCCTTCAACTAGTAGCTCCGAAAGAACAAGCAACTCACCACAGTCTGTTAAAAATAACGCCACAGAAAAAGATGCTCAAAAACAAACACAGCCAATTGGCGCAGAAATAAAATCAGACCTTCCAAATTGTGAAGACCAAAAGAAAGTTAACAGTCTCATCTACACTAAGGTGGAAGATAATGAAAGACTATTACAAAGCTTAAAACTAGATAATAAAAGACTTCAGAGGATAACAAAGGGGCAAGGTTTAAATAATTGGCTTGATAATATAGAATCTTACGTCATGTTTGATTACAACAATGCAAACTTAAAAAATGTTAATAAACAGGTTTTTGATTATAATTTAGACACTGAAGTAATCGCTGTTGAACCAGAAAATCCAAAAAAGGACTCTGTTCAAGCTGCTAAAAAACAGAAAAAGAACAAACCCCCTACTCAAAAACGAGGCACAAACAAAGAAAAAATAGAGGCAAATGGTAAAAGATTGGCACAGTTTATCAAAGAATTGACATCTTTTATAGCTCAAAACGAGGGGTTAGATAAACAACAAGTTGTAGTCTTGCCAATAAGCGTATTCAGAAAATTTAATCCTGGTGCGGCTAAACGTAATTCAGGCATCGACAAAAATAGTAGGCACTTTTTTAATCGAGCTGTTGATTTAGTAGTCTACATTAATAACGAAAATAATTTTACCAATGAGTCTAAAACAATTCCAACCAAGGGAACATTTGAGATTCCGAATACGATAGTTTACGCATATATCTTGAAGCTCATTACTGCAACTCGTGCCAAAGTTCCCTTCGGCACATGTGGCTTAGGTTTGCTTCAAAGTGGGGCAAAACGAAAAACCGGCTATGTTCATTACGAATACATGTCACAACTGCCTCCCAATGATGAAAACAAGACAAATATTAAGCCCCTAACGAGACGTTGGCTTTCTGAATCGAAGGATACAAACACAGTTTATGGACAAGCTTTTGGACGAGCAGATTCAATTAAAGATGGCATTATTAAAAATTTTGTTATAAAAGAAGTGAAAGATAAGATTGGAATTTTACCAACTAAAATAGAAAATTTATTGTAGGATAATTACTATATGGGCGTACCAGTAAGAAATAAAGGAAACAGCAGCCGCCAGAGTGCAAAAACAAACGCAGTAATTAATCGTGCGGTTGAACAAAAGGACCCTCATGGCATAAGCTCAGTATTCCCAAATCCAAAAATTGTAGATTCCGCCATCATAGGCCGCCACACAAACAAAGCGGCCTTTATGATCGCCTATGACAGCCCAGATTATCAAGCAAAGTCTGAAATAACTGTAGTTGCTGGTGCTCTTGGTGCTGCACAGTCTGAAATAATTGACGAAAAGCCGGTCACGTATGGATCAAGAAATCGCTTGGACGCCGCCCACATCAGTCTATCAGAGGCAACGAATACCACAAATATAAAATCTTTAGTTGGAGAACCAAATTATCGTTCTCATATTGGTTTGGTTGCGGACACAGTAAAGACTCAGGCTAGAGAGATACTAGAGCTATCAGCAGGTGGTCAAACTTATTTGGCCAACAGCGCAAAGACACCTTCGCCGTATGGTGCAGTCCATATTATAGCTGGTGACAGAACAAATAAAGGCGATTTGTCCTTGCAACCACTAGTAAAAGGGTCTAATTTAGTAAAATTCTTAAAAGAGCAAGTTGAATTTATACAAAATCTAACGTCCGTACAGCAGGCAATAATTGAAGATATATTGCAATTAAAAATTATATTAACAGCTTTTGGTGGTGCATGTTCAACAGGCCCATTCTCTATCACACCAGCTTCAATAGCACTAGTCAGCGCAGTTGGTGTATCAACTCCAAAGTCGGCCATCGCGTTAGCCAACAATTTAGGTGTTGGAGTAAACAAGACTTTGTTGCTTCAAAACTATCTAGAACCTTATTCACCAGAATACATATTAAGCAGGTTCAATAAAGTAAACTAAAATGTCATTAAGAAAAGATATATACAAAGTAGCTAAGAAGTTCGTTAGGGATAGCATTTTAAAAGATGCACAAGCCAAACCATTGTTTGAGGCGTCTGTGCAGATCCCTGATTTGGGCACATTTTATGACAAACTTAGTGAAAAAGAAATCGCCGCACTTTTTAATAATAATCCAACAGCCCTCCTTTCAATCGTTTGCTTAAGAACGATATTGGAAGACCCATTGGCATTTACGGATCCAGCAGACAATTTTGAAAAATTTGGTAATATTGCTAGGGCAGTAAGATTAAATGACTTTAAAGAGTACGGCAAAAACATCGATCTTGGATTTGGCAACGGCGCCGCAAATAATCTTTTATACAAATTATGCACCCAATATTTAGCTGGCGCTGTCGCCCTTGCTGACGATCAAATAAAAGACCCCTTCACTTTTGCTAACAAAAGCAGAAACGCTGTTATAGGCGCATGCCTAGGCTCTGATAAATTCAATGATATTTTAAAAGATCAACGCTTGGATGACTTGCACACATATCGTTGTATACTTGGTCAAGCATTTTACAAATTTCACTATGAAAACTTTGTAAAAGGGACCTCAAGGCAGTCCGCCCTTGGCCCAGCAAATGCGGCAGATGGAAGTATTAACTCATGGTACGATGTCAGTGTTGCCGGTAATGAAGTAAAGAGTTTTGTCTCACTTGATGGTAGTCCATTTAACGAAGGTTATCCAATTCTTTGTGTTGTTATTCCAGCCAAAGGTAAACAAATAAGAAACGCAGAAGACCAGCAAAAAATACTAGACAAAGCATATAAATACGTTTCAAGAATTACAAATAGGAACAACCCAGAAACAGCACAGGTATCCACTTTTAATCACAAAGACTTTTTGAGCACTGACCCAATTAAATTTAATTTTTTTAAGAACACCTCATTCAAAATAACCTCTGTAAAAAACGACACTGTTAAAGTTTGTGTCGGCTTTAATTATTTAGACCTAATAACAGAACTAGAGGTGGCCAATAAAGCACCCCTGCGTAGTACTTTAAGTTATGTGGACTATGCTATAAACAATATTCCACAAACTAACATCGCTGAGAAAATTGTACATTCAACTAATTCTGAACAAACTTTCCAAGTATTGCAGAGCGAACTGACTGGTGTAGCCGAAGCAATAAGATTAAAGAACGAATCTGTTCAAGAAGGTCCGGCTTTATTTTTTGACCTTGGAAATAAAGCTGATATAGACAATGTTCAGAAACTTGTTAAAGAATACGAAAGCGTAGAGCCATCTACTTCAGATATAATATTGAAACGACAGTATTCTTTAAATTTGAAAAATGTATCGAGCACTGTATTGTCTTTATACAAAAAAATTCAAGCTCAATATTTGTTACAAAGATCTGTGGATCCAAGAATTGTTGACAATAATTTATACGACAAGGAACAGATTTTAGAGGATCTTATATTCTACTACGATAATTTCTATAATTTATTGGCTGTAGGAGTTGCACCGCGTAAATCAACAAAAAGCCAACCAGAATTAAGTCAAGTAAGGCTACAAAAAAACAATATTCCATTTGAGTTTTTAGAACCACTCAATAGACCGGTCACAGATTTAAATACTTTCTATTCAGTCGATGCATTTTCAATCGTTGAGGACGGTGGTGTTGCAGAGTCTGGTGTCCCCGGCCCCTTAATTTTAGTGACTGAAACTTATGTTGATCTAATCAACTCGCAGTTTAACAACATCCCACAGCCAAAAGGCAAAAATTTCACGAAAACTGATATAATTGAGAAGATAGACGGCAAAAATATTATAAAAGGTAACCTGCCTCGCATTATAACGTATGAGGAAATGGCCGAAACGACTTTTGGATCAAATCAAATTTTTAAAACTGTTTTGTTAAAGACTTCAAATTTGTTTTTTATTAATGCGAATGAAATTAATTTAGCTAATACCGTCGACGGGATATATTCTTTTGCTTCAAAGGGCTTGACAGCAATAAAAGGAACTGCCAATTTTTTAAGTGGGAATGACACATTCAGTGACCAAAATATAGTGACGGTAGACAATATCCAGTCGTTTTTAGAAAGATTCCATTACCCAACTTTATTAATCAAGCCAACTGTCCCAAAACAGAAAGACACTGGCGCCCCTGACGCCGGCCTGATAAAAAATAAATTTGATAATAGTCCACGTTCTCTGTCCCAGCAGAGACAAAAAAAATATGATCTAAACGATTTTTCATCTTCATCGAAAATGTTTAATAAACAAGTGTTGCTAATCGCAGCCCAGAGCAGCAATGAGTCATCATTGTGTGGGTTGGCTGATGTAGTCGCATCGGGCAACTTGGATGACATTTATGACTTTTTATTAAACCGATTTGCATGGGATGATATTTTAGCTCGTGCTCTCTTATCAAATTTGAAGAAGGTTGGGAACATAGGCCCTCTTGATGATGTTCAAGATTTGGCTAATAAAATAAACGCATGCTTATCAGACCAAAACATTGACCAAATTTTAGCGACCTTTGCTAATTTTGCAGACTTGTTTAAGAATTTTGATAAAGTTGCTATCGCTAGTTTACCAGAAATCCCAAAACTACAAGTCAAGCTGCCATATATATTTATTTTAGACTTTCAGAAAATAGCCCGCGATCTTTTAACTTCGGCAGTGCAAGAGGCTATATTTGTAGCCCTCCAAGCAATTCTTGGTATTGTCATTAAAGAGTTATGTGAAAATCAGTTGAGCGATGCCAGCTTACAAGCTTTAATTTATGATAAACTTAACTTAAAGAAGGAGACTTTGTTTGGTAAAGAAAGCACCTTAAGTGATTCGGTCAATTCAATAGCCATCTCTGCTGACGAGGCCGATGATTTTAGTGTAAAATTAGTGTTTGTAGACTTAGTAGTTCTTTTAAAGGCTAGCCGAGTTGACAATTTAGACAATATTTTAAACGGCATCTTTGATTTATTCCCGATTTTGAAAGCTAGAATAGAAGGTACTTTAAAAAGAGAACCAATTATTGTAATCGAAGAAATTCTCGATGGCTTATCTGAGATAGTATCTGCTGACGAAACAAAGTCTCTGCTGCTTGGCACTGCGACTTCATCAATTTTAAACAAAGTGATAAACTACTCGCAAACTCAACAGGCAACAACGGGCATATTAGATAACGTGAATTCTATCAATCTGTTATACAGCTACTTAAGCGATTATATTAATATTGACATTATCAATGAAAAGATTGTCGAAACAACGGTTATAAGACCAGACCCATGCTTTATTAACTTAGGTCGACTCGATGTTGAGCAACTTGAGGTCCTACAGGAGTTCTTAGGGGCTCAAACTGACCAGTATGTCGATGATGTAATAAATGATTCGCTAAAAAGAATTGGAGACTTGTGCTCTAAGTTTGCAAACGGCGCTTATGAGTTATCGGTCGAGTTACCAAATTTAGTGTCGGACAATTCCAAACAAGCACTACAAAAAGTGCTTGAAGCAACACTTGAACCAATTGTACAAACTCAAGAAATAACTAAAAACGTGTTTACATCAGCAGGAGCCCGTCAAGAAGTAAACAACTTATTATCAAAAATATACTTAGGTGAAAATTTTGTAGCGGGGAACTCCAACGATCAAATTCCGCTAACCCAAATCACTCTCGATAATGTACCGACCGTTGGGCTCATAGAAGATTTAATCTTTAAAAAAGAAGAGGACATTGTAGTAAAATATATAAATCAAAGTAATATTAAAACTATGGATATACATAACTTTTTTAGCAAATCTCTAAATTCAAACTTTGGGTATGACAACTCTGGAAAAGTTTACTCTAACCAATTTAATACGGCCCCTTTCGATGAAACGACTAGAAATAACACTTCGATTGTTGTTGCTGGTGTATCAGAGAAGCCCAACATAACAAACTTTTTTACGTTTTTTGTCTACTGGATTTTAAAAGTTGGGGCGATAAAAGAGACAGATTTCATAGCAGCCTCTAACATTCTTAACAATCCTGACCAATTTGAAGCATTTCTACAAGACTCTTTTGAAGAGACACAAAAAGTTAAGGATGAGGCTAATTTAAGGTTTGAAACGTTAGTCAATGAGGGCGGCAAAAATTCAAATTTCTTTGTTGCAAACATACAAAAAATGAAACAAATAATAAAAACGGTTGAGGAATAGAAATGTTAGCTTATGACTCATACTCAAAATCAGTAATCGGCACTGTTGTAGAACAAAAAATTAGGTTGTTCTTAAACATCAGAAGGGTAATCAATTTGCCAGTTTTTGAAACTGTATCGCCAAAAACACCAATTGCCAACCAGATAATTAATAAGCTTTTTGAGATTTTTGTAGCCAAACTCAAAAAAGAAAATGTTTATTACCAATATGCGTTTTCCTCTGTGTTTGTGAATGCACCAGATTACGATTTTGTAACAAACGATGAGCAGGTATCCATAAAGAAAGCGCAGGAGTCTTTAAAAGAAGTCTTTTTCCAAATTGCCGGCACAGAAAAGCTGTTTAATGAGAGCGCTTCTTCTGAACAGTTTGAAGACACACAAGATTTATTATTTAATTTTTTAAAAGACAAAAAATATCAAAGAGAAGCACCAGTTTTTGTTAGGGGTTTAAAATTAGGTTCCCAGACAGACTCACTCATAAAAGGAAAAATTGGAAAGTTACTTCCAGAGAATCTAACGGGCACAGATATATTACAGGCACAAAGCAATGAAAAAGCCATCAGCAATATGATGACAGACAATCAGTCACCGTTTTACATTGATTTCTTTTACAGAAAAAAACCTAGCATCAATATTACATCCGATGATAGGGAGTATCGTTACTCTTACATTAATGTAGGCGATGGTTACGAGGGAAAAATTCCATTTCAAACCAGTAAGGACTTTGCCTATCGCGGAGCACGAATCATGTTTAACTTGACAAGCGCACTTACCGCGAATACAAGCCAACCAGACGTATTTGGTAAAATAAAATATTTTCCACTAAATCCAAGTAAATTTTTACCCTATTCACTAAATCTTTTAAATATTCTAGACGTGCAGGACCCAAGCCTTGCAACAACTTATGTTAAAAAATTTCCATTACCGTTTCTTTCAAACTATCAAAACACAAAGAAAACTAACGCGGACCCATCAAGTCCATCTAATCGATTAGCTGATTCTGTTGGATTAGGAGAACCGACGTTTTTATCGTCAGCAGTCTTTAAACTTCAATCGGGAAACAACCCAGACAATCTTTTTAACCAAGGCTCTCCACATTTTTTAACCGGACTGGTAAAAGGGCCTCAGTCCACATTTGAAATTGATAGTAATTACTTTTTAGCACTTAGAAAAGCCCTAGGGGATGTTCTCAATTGGGATTATTTGTCTTGGTCAAAATCACTAGTGTGTTTTGAAATCCCAGCCTCAGCACAAAAAAGCATTCCATATGACGAATTTTTGTTTTGTTATTTTCCAATTATTGTGGCAGAGTTTGTTGATGAGACAAATACTTTATCAGATGAACAAATCGTACAAAATTTAATTGAGACAAAAGAGGCTAAATTTTTACAAAATACTATTAATATTGAAGAATTAAATAAACAAAAATCTGGCCCTGTCGATATTATAACAACCAACGAGCAAAATTTAGAGGCATTAAAAACCAAGTTTGTTTCTCCGGTTGGTCTAGGTAACACAACAGGACAGATTAAAACGTTTAAACAATTAGATGACATTTCTAAAGAACTCGATAATACTTTGAGCAATCTAATTAATCTTGATGGGGAACAATAAATGGCAACTGGAATTTCTGTAAAATTACCTTTAAGAGTGACAGCCGAAGATGGGCCATATGGTTTAACTAAGGATTTGGTTGAAACAACTAGGTTGAATTTTAAAAATTTAGTTTTAACAAATCCGGGCGAAAGAATAATGGATATTGATTTCGGCGTAGGAATACAGGGATTGTTGTTTGAAAATTATAACGCTGATGTAAAGGAAAGAATGAGGGCAAGGATTGTAGAACAAGTTGCATCTTATATGCCTTTCCTAAGTATTAGATCAATAAACTTTGATGATTCTGAAATAGATTCAAATAAATTGTTCGTAGCCATTAATTATTATATATCACCACTGAATTTTGAGGATGTTTTAAATTTAAATCTTAACGGAGAGAGTATTTGATGCCCACTGTAAAACCACCAATTTCTTATACAAGCAGAGACTTTAGTTCAATTAAGCAAGACTTAATAAACTATGCAAAGGTCTACTACCCAAACACATATAAAGACTTCAATGACGCGTCATTTGGTGCAATGATGATAGATATGATTGCCTATGTTGGTGATATACTTTCTTTTTACGTTGATTATCAAACAAATGAAACATTGCTAGAGACTGCAATTGAAGAGGGGAATATTGTAAAGATAGCTAAACAGTTGGGTTACAAGTTTAACAGCACACCAGTATCTACTGGCGAAGCAGCTTTTTTCGTCTCAGTCCCAGTTAGCTCCACCGGTGTCGGCCCTGATAATGACTTAGTGCCAATTTTGAAAGCAGGAACTTTAGTGTCCTCGGATTCTGGGGCCGTATATACACTAGCAGATGATATTGACTTCGCCAATGCAAACACTGAGATCAAAGTAGCAAGTGTTGATGCTAGCGGGAGCCCATTGACTTATGCTTATAAGGCTTACGCTACCATCGTTTCAGGCGAAATCACTCAGGAAACAATAGACGTTGGAAACTTTGAAAGATTCTTAAAACTTAAACTAAATGGTGAAAATATTTCAGAGGTTATTAGTGTCGTTGATTCTGATGGTAATGAGTTTTTTGAGGTTGATTATTTATCTCAGAACACTGTCTTTAAAGCTATTAGGAACATCGGTGACGATTCCGAGACTGCGCCATATGTTCTAAGAAGCATGTACGTGCCCAGACGCTTTTCAGTTGAAAATACAATTGATGGGGAAACATTCATTCAATTTGGCTTTGGATCAGAGACAGAAATTGAAAATAAATCGTTCCCCGATCCAACAAGTGCAGCCCTACAGTTAAAAGGTCGTCAATTTTTTGCGGACACTTCATTTGACCCATCTCAAATTTTAAAAACTGAGAAGTTGGGAATTGTGCCCGTTAATACGACACTTACAATTAAGTATAGAAAGAGCACTATCGGATCAACTAGCGCCGCCGTCAACACTGTCACATCTGTGGTTGATTCAATTGTAGAATTCAGAAAAAGCTCTGTAACTAATTCTACAGCCTTGCAACAAATTTCTGCTTTTGAAGTTGATAACGAGGAGCCCATTGTTGGCAATATTACATTGCCAACCGCAGATGAGATTAAAGTACGCGCAATTGACAACTATGCATCTCAGAACAGGGCGGTAACAAAACAAGACTATATTAGCTTGATCTATAGAATGCCAGCTAAATTCGGCGCTATAAAGAGAACAAATATTGTTCAAGACACAAATAGTTCAAAAAGAAATCTAAATCTGTATGTAATATCTGAAAATTCAGATGGAGAACTTACTGAGGCTTCG
>Ga0180120_10001415_pt1 | contig 12235 bp, 10 predicted proteins | sample CPBDNA_3_FD_129677 | JGI IMG/M metagenome (GOLD analysis project Ga0180120, IMG submission 129677) | Freshwater to marine salinity gradient microbial communities from Chesapeake Bay, USA - CPBay_Spr_31_0.2_DNA (version 2) (version 2) | ecosystem: Environmental > Aquatic > Marine > Coastal ... | reverse complement strand
AGATGTGGCCAAACAGGAAAAGGAAGATGTCGCATTTCGACGCCTCGTTCAGGAAACAGCGCAAGCCTGCGAGGTAACTTTTGCCAGTGGTGCCCTCGAATTCCTCGCCGGTAAGATTGGAGCACACTCCCGCCTCGGAGTGGAAGAGACAAAAAAATTAGCATCCTACCTCGGAGAAGAGGGTGGTGACATTACCGAGGAATTAATCATGCAACTCGTTCCCGATTTTGGAGAGGGCGATTTTTTTGAAGCCACGGAGGCTTTCTTTTCCGGTAATTTGAAATGGACACTGGAAGCAATTGACCGGCACTTTTTCCACGCTAAAGATGCCCGTCCACTCCTCAGCAACTTACAAAACCGCAATCGCTTACTCATTCAACTTCGCGTCCTCGTGGATGGCAAAGAAATTGATCCCAGTGGAAGGCTGGGAAAAGACCAGCTCAAAAGAATTGGTCAGAAACACGCTCATCACTTCTCCGGATCAGGAGATAAAACTACGCTCAATCTCTTTTCACAAAACCCATGGTTTTTAGGTCGTCTGCTCCCCCTTACAAAAAACTTCAATACCCGTCGATTAATTGACCTGCAAGCCGATCTGATAGGAGCCTTTGAAAAACTCCTATCTCAAGGCAAAGAGGAACAACCTAACATTATTAAAGACTTAGCAATCCGCACCCTTACAAAATAATTAAGTTTTAGAACTAATAGAAAAAAATTATAAACTGTGCTTAAACTAGCTTTTTGCTTGGCTAAATTAGGTCTGCACTTTTAAAAAGGTAATATGCATAAATATTTTTTCTTAATTATTTTTTCTAGTATTTCGGTTTGGGGCAGCGATGCGGTTTCGAACAAAGAACTTTTGGCCAAAATTGAATTAATTTCCAATAGAGTGAAACAATTAGAGCAAAGAATTCAATCAGTTGAAAAAGAAAATAATCAACTACGAAAAGAAATTGTTAAATCTACACAAACCGATGCTTCAAAACTTACCAGCGTTGCCCAAATTTTACCCAGCGATCCAGATCAAAAGAAATCATTCCTCGATAAATTACGCTTTGAAATCAACAGCAACGCCGACAAAGCATCCGGTCCCTGGGTAAATCCTGAAAATTGGAAAAAAATTAGAAAAAGAATGTCTAATTATGAGGTTCGGAAAGTTTTAGGTACCCCAACTAGAATTAAACCTTCAATCAAACCGAATATTGAACAAGTATATATCTATACCGGTGATTTAACTGCAGATGGCAACCAAGAAGAAGGCATTATAAACTTTAGTGACAAACGGGTAGTCTCATTTCTCTCTCCTTTCCGTTAAAAAAATCTGAAACATTTACTATATTTTCTTCTCTATCATTATCATTCCTAATCAATTCCTTTAATCTCATGAAATTTCTAATACTTTTCTTTTTTCTATTATCTAATCTCCTCTACGGACAGAGCACAAAGACTGACCCGGAATTACTCCAAAGAATTGAAGCCCTCGAAAAAAGAATGGCTACTTTGGAAAAAGCAAACTCTCAAACCCAGCAGGATTTGTCGTTGGTCGAAAAAAAAGCGGACGATGCAAAATCTGCATCGGAGACCAGAATATCGCTTCCACAAAATGAAATTGAGAAAAAATCATTTATGTCAAAGCTTCGTATCGAACTCAAAAGTGAAGAGGCGAAATCTCGTGGACCATGGACAAAAAAAGAAACATGGACTGAGATGAGGAGAAATTTAACTGAATTTAAAGTTCGAAAACTTTTAGGTAACCCGAATCAAATTAAAGGTTCTTTAAATCCGAGAATTGAACGAGTTTACCATTATTACGGTGATATTGATGCGGATGGCATTGAAGAAAAAGGATTTGTAAATTTTTTCAAAGGCAAATCAGTTTCCTTTGAAACCCCGTTCTAAATGAACTCAATTCATTAAAAGCATTTGGCAGTTTATAGTATTGACATTTTTCATTATTATGTAAAAGTAGACTCATGTTTTCCTAAACGGAAGATGTATCAAACAAACAAACAAACAAGAATACTATGAAAAACAAAATATTAGCTACATTAGTTGCTTTCGGTCTGGTGGGATCTGTTTCCGCTATCGAAATCAATGATAATCTTTCCGTCAATGGATTCATTGATGGTTCTGTCAACAAAATCAGCAATACCACTCTTAATGGTGGTGACACTGCAAATTGGGGTTTAGACGAAATTGAATTAAACTTTCTTTTGAATGCTGGTTCTGTTTCTGGACAAATCGCACTCGATTCACAACAAATTGGTTCCGGTAATGACGATATAGAAATTGAACAAGCTCACTTCACATACAGCTTGGACAATGGTATATCGTTTACATTCGGTCGTTACGGTTCACTTGCTGGTCTTGAGCGTGAAGATCCATCCGGACTTTACACCTACTCAAGAGCATACGCGAACAATGGGTTTAATCTTGGTGATATCGACAACGGTAAATCTGCTGAAGGCTTGAGAGTATCCTATTCTGCTGATGCATGGACATTGTCTGCTTCTCTTGAAAATCCATCCGGAACAATTCGAAATGCTGGAGTTAAAAACGATCTTGATTACGAAGTTGCTCTTAACTACACAGGTATTGAAAACTTAAACCTTAATGTAGGTTATTTCAAAGATAACCAGAACATAGCAGCTAATGAAATTGATGTTATTAATGTGAATGCAACATACCAAGCTGGAAAAGCATTGCTCGGTGCTGAGTATACTGAAGCAAGCGTAAGTTCTGGCGACCTTGATGCGATGCTCCTTCTTGTTGACTACGATGTATCCGATAAGTTAGGTGTTGCAGTTCGTTACAGCACATACGAAGCAGCATCTAATATTGATGTAAATAAGATTACAATTGCTCCTAACTACGCAATTACCGAGTCTTTAGGTGCTATCCTTGAGTATAGTGACACAAGTCATGACACTGCTAACATGGATTCAGACGAGATTGCTCTTGAATTAACTTATACTTTCTAAGTTTTAATTGTAAGTAAAATTTTAAAGGGGTGTCATTACTGACACCCCTTTTTTGGGTATGAATATAATTAGGTAGCGATTTCTTTTCCTTGTAGAAAAAACATTAAACAATGTAAAAGGAATAAATTAAACTTAGTTATCGCGAATTATACGGTATACTTAGCAAATGATTAATTTAAACAATGGATACTCTGTAACTCCCAAAACTCCTAAATTTTCACTTGGCGAAGTTGTCCGCCACTTAAGATACGAATACAGGGGTTTGATTGTCGCTTTGGATAATACTTGCCAAGCCGCCGAAGATTGGTATCTATCCAATCAAAGCCAACCTGATCGTGATCAACCTTGGTATCATATTTTGGTCGATGGAGGTCACCATATTAGCTATGTGGCCGAATCCAACCTTGAACTCGATCCAACAAACTCCTCTGTAGTTCACCCATTACTCAATTTATTTTTCTTTGGTGTGGATGAAAGAAATAACCGATATTTAAGAAACGATGTTCCTTTCGATCCAGGTAAACCACCCGATGCTCTTCCACCACCCCCTCCGGAAGATATTCCACCCCCTCCTCCCACTCAATTGAGTTAATTAAACAATATCTTGGGATTCCTACCCAAAGAAAACTATTAATAGATTCACGTATTTAGAAACAAAAACAAGATTCACCATAATATCAAATCGCCATACTGGATTGAGTCCTATCCATCATCAAAAAGCTACTTAAGCTGGAAAATTCACGATATTACAACTAATCACAACTTCAATTTCTAAGAGAGAATTAAATAACAATCAGAACTATATTAAAACTTTATTGAGCAATTAGAAGTAGGAGCCTGATTTTTTAAACTGCTCAATAACAGTCAATTAAGTTATTAAAAGCAATTCAGTATAAAGTTTATTTAACGCAGCCATCTCTTTCCCCTTACTGTTACCTTTTCGTAACGCCACACCGAATATTGCTTCCACTTCAACTGGTTTTCCCTCTACAAAATCAATGAGACTGGAGGGTCGATAAGGGCCCATTCCTTCGGTCAATTCAAATTGTTTGTCTAAAAAAGTATCCTCTATTGTAACACCATGCGCAATAGCCGCACTTTGAATTTCGATCATTAATTGACGGGCACGCTTTCTTAATTCTTGATTAGCTAAGATTAGATCAGTAGTAATTCCACCCCCCACAATGCTTAAGCCATTAAATGGGATATTCCAGCATAGTTTCCTCCACTGTGCTTCCTCCAATGAATCTGCATACCGTACCCGTATCCCTGACCGTTCAAAAGCATTTACAATACTCTTCCCTTTTTCTGAAAGTAACTCCCCTTGTTGCCCAAACTGTACATAACCGGGTAGTATGCTTTCGATTCGATTTTGCTCAGTCCGATTAATACAGGTAAAACAAAGCCCTGCTATTATTACCCTGTTTTCTCCATAGCTTTCTGCAATAATTTCCACATTTCCCATTCCATTTTGTAAGGTAAGGAAGGAAGTATTTTCATCCACCATGGGGCGAATTAATTGCATAACCTGTTCATTAGCAGTTGCTTTTGTGGCGATAATAATCCAATTACAAATACCAATCGAAGTTGAATCCCGGTAGACTGGTACATTTTGAATGGTTTCTTTTTTTCGTTCGGGAAGATGGTGAACCAGGCAAAATCCATCCTCCCTCACTTTTTCAAAATTACTTCTTATGTGAAAATGAATATCTTCTCCCCCCTTTTTTAACATAAGGCCATAATATCCACCCACCGCACCAGCACCAACCAAACCAATTTTACCAATTTGGGGGGCCATTGGTTAACGGTTCAAAGGCTGTACCAAAACATTTTTTGCCTCTGAGGCAAGGTCGGGATAATCAAGGGTGTAGTGTAATCCACGACTTTCTTTTCTTTGTAAGGCGGATCGTACAATTAGCTCTGAAACACAAATTAAATTACGTACTTCCAATAGTGGAAGGTCTACTTTTGCATTCCAATAATATTCGTTAATTTCTCGGCCCAGATTCTGTATTCTCGACTGGGCACGCTCGAGCCTCTTTGTCGATCGTACGATTCCCACATAATCCCACATTGTACGTTTTAACTCGTCCAGATTATGAGAAAGTACAACCCGTTCATCCGAAGCGGGAACATCTCCATCCAACCATTCTGGCAGTTTGATATGATGTCCGTTCTGACCTTCGAGAAAATTACAAACTGCATCCGATCCACGATGTGCCAATACTACCGCTTCCAAGAGTGAATTACTGGCCAATCGATTCGCACCATGTAATCCGGTGCATGCCACTTCTCCACAGGCATACAACCCCGTCAACTTGGTGGAACAATCAAGCCCCGTGGGAATTCCTCCACAGGAATAATGTGCCGCTGGAACAACCGGTATTGGATTTTCAGTAGGATCCACTCCACGGGTTAAACAATTTTTATATACATTGGGAAATCGATCCGAGAAATTAGCCTCCATGGAGGGTGTATCTAATCGGACAAAGGGGGCACCCGAACGCTTCATTTCTCGGTCAATGGCACGGGCCACCACATCGCGGGGAGCGAGATCAGCAAGAGGGTGATACTTTTTAAGAAAAGCCTGTCCCTTCCCATCAATTAATTTTGCACCCTCCCCACGGACTGCTTCGGTAATCAAAAAACGGTCCCCATTAAGCGAATGAAAAGTGGTCGGATGAAATTGGATAAACTCTAGGTTCATCATAGACAATCCTGCACGGGAAGCCATTGCCACTCCATCACCAGTTGCAATCGATGGATTTGTGGTGTAAAGATAAGTCTGTCCCGCCCCTCCTGTGGCTAATAATACAGCGGGGGATGAGATGGTTTGGACCTGCTTGTCCACTCCGTCATAAAAATAAAGTCCAAGGACACGATCCTCCTCTCCCTCAACTTTGAAACCAAGTTTTCGTACTTTTTTAGCCGTGATTAAATCGATCGCAAAATAATGTTCAAATAAATCAACCCCCTCTTTGGCAATTGCAGTAAGTAGGGCATCTTCAATCGCTTTTCCGGTCACATCTTTTACATGAAGAACCCGTCTTTTACTATGCCCGCCTTCTTTCCCAAGAGAAATTCGTCCGTCCCCCAAGCTTGAAAATGAGACTCCCAAGTCAACTAAATCTTGAATTCGGTCGGGTCCTTCCTTCAAGATTTCGCGCACCACTTCCGGGTCACAAAGTCCGTCGCCCGCTTCCAATGTATCTTCCACGTGTTTGTCCAAATCATCCCCCGCAGAGGTGACCGCGGCAATCCCGCCCTGTGCATAATTTGTGTTGGATTCGGCTTTATCTTTCTTGGTAAAAATCGCCACCCGATAACCAGCCTTTGCCACATTTAAGGCAAAACTCAATCCTGCAATTCCACTCCCTACAATGATCAAGTCATATTCACTTTTTGGTTTCATGTTGTACTGTAAATTTACAAAATTAAATTATCAATTAGTCGAACCTTATCAATCCATACGGCCAAAACAATCATCGATTGATTCGATATAATCTCATCCATTGGTTCCAATGTATTACGATCGACTATTTCTACATAATCCAGTCGTATCGACTCTGCTTGGCGAAGAGTAGAGAGAACCGCTTGCGTAATAGTGTCGCCATTCAAAACTCCCTGTCCCACTAATTCTTGTCCGGCTCGAAGAGATCGATTTATTAATAATGCATCGCTTCGTTGCTCACTGGTCAGATAAGAATTGCGAGAACTCATTGCTAATCCGTCATTCTCACGAAAGATATCACCCACTACTACCTCGATGGGAAAGTTTAAGTCCAAAATCATTCTTTTTAACACAACGACTTGCTGAGCATCCTTTTGTCCAAGGGCCACAGTGTGCGGTTGGCAAATATTAAATAGTTTCGCACAGATTGTAGTAACTCCCTGAAAATGAGAGTGTCGGGTTTTTCCACATAATCCCTGCGATACAATCTCTTCCTGAATCAACGTCGAATGCCCTTTCCGATACATCTCACTTCCTTCTGGAATAAAGACAATATCGACTCCCCGTTCTTGGCATAATTTCATGTCGCCGTCCAAATCTCTGGGATATTTTTCTAGGTCCTCCCCCTTTCCAAATTGAATAGGGTTCACAAAAATTGAAAGAATTACTGTATCAGTCTGTTCCTTTAATAAATTAACTAAGGAGAGATGACCTTCGTGCAGGTAACCCATTGTGGGAACAAAGCCAATTTTACTTCCCCCCCTCCTCAGCTTTTCACTGAGGCATTGCATTTCATCAATTGAATGAATGATGTGCATGGGATAAACTTAATAGGACTTCGCCATTACGACCCGTCCAGGGCTTGGATTACCACTAAAAATACAAGTGCCTACCTCGTCCGAATTTTCTGGAATACAACGAATAGTAACTTTCAAATCATTTTTAATCTGTTCTTCCCACTTGGGGTCACGATCCCAATGAACATAAGCAAATCCACCATGTATCTCCGCTTTTTGATTCGGGGTGGGAGTGAAAAATTCATAGAATTCATTTTTGTCGTTTATGACCCGAGAATGTTTTTCACGAAAATCTAATGCTCGTTGAAAAAGAGTATTTTGTATATCTTCGAGGATCTGAGGAACTTGCTCCACAAATTGATCGAGGTTCATGCCCTCTCTTTTGGAACCACCATCCCTTCGCCCCACAAAGACTGTATTATTTTCTAAATCACGGGGACCGATTTCTACGGTAAGTGGAATTCCCTTCTTGACCCATTGCCAGTATTTCTCGCCACCCCGCAAGTCACGATCATCGCGTTCCACCCGTATCGAACTCCCGGCAAAATCTAGACTTTGAAGCTTCTCCTCCAATGACTTACAAGCTTCTAAAACCAATTCTCGGGTGTCTTCTTTTGGAGTGACAGGCAATAATACAATTTGGGTAGGTGCTACTTTGGGTGGGACAATCAAACCATCATCATCCGAGTGAGTCATGATCATTCCGCCGATCAGTCGAGTGGATACTCCCCAGGAGGTCGTCCAGCCAAATTCCTCTTTTCCCTCGATCCCTTGAAATTTGATTCCGCATGCCTTGGAAAAGTTTTGCCCCAAAAAGTGAGAGGTTCCAGCTTGTAAGGCCTTTCGATCCTGCATCATTGCTTCAATGCACAGAGTGGATTCGGCACCAGGAAAACGCTCCGCTTCGGTCTTCTCTCCTTGAAGCACAGGGATGGCAAGCCATTCTTCTGCAAATGTGGCATAGGTCCTAAGCATTAACTGGGTCTCTTCAATTGCCTCCTCTGCAGTGGCATGAACAGTATGCCCTTCCTGCCAAAGAAACTCAGCAGTCCGAAGGAATAAACGGGGACGCATCTCCCACCTCACCACATTGGCCCACTGGTTAATCAGTAAAGGAAGATCGCGGTAAGACTGGACCCACCGAGCAAAGAGTTCCCCAATTATTGTTTCAGAGGTGGGTCGAACAATCAACGGTTCCTCTAATTCACCAGCGGGTTGTAAAACGCCATTCTCATCGGCTTCAAGCCGGGAATGAGTAACCACGGCACATTCCTTTGCAAAGCCGTCAATATGTTCCGCTTCTCTCTGCAAAAAGCTTTTGGGTATGAAGAGCGGGAAATATGCATTCTTGTGTCCTGTTGCCTTAAACATTCCATCCAGTACATCTCTGATGTTTTCCCATATACCATAGCCCCATGGTTTAATCACCATACAACCACGCACGGGTGTATTCTCAGCTAAATCAGCTGCTTTCACTACTTGTTGGTACCATTCGGGATAATCTTCTTCCCGAGTAGGCGAGATCGCGTTGCGAGGTTTTGCCATGATTTAAAAAAGTTTATATAAGAAAATTATCTAAAAGCGAGTCACTATGCAGAAAATAAAATTCTTTTACGCAAAGGATTTTGACATCTGCTCTACATAAGTCATTATTGCAATTTTTATCTTTTAAATACATCCCCCTCATATTATGACTCATATTATCGAAGTACACGGACGCGAAATTATTGATTCGCGTGGCAATCCAACAGTGGAAGTTGAAGTTGAACTCAGCGGCGGAGCCTTTGGTCGTGCCGCTGTTCCTTCCGGTGCAAGTACTGGAGAGCATGAAGCAATTGAAATGCGCGACGGTGACAAGAGTCGCTACCTAGGTAAAGGGGTTTCAAAAGCAGTTGAAAATGTGAATGCAAAAATAGCCGAGGCAATTGTGGGCTTAGATGCAACCGATCAGACCGCAGTGGATAACGCAATGCTTCGCTTAGATGGTACTCCCAATAAGTCTGTTTTAGGAGCCAATGCGATCTTAGGTGCCTCGATGGCAACTGCACATGCGGCTGCAAATGCGTGTGGGCTTCCACTCTACAAATACTTAGGGGGTCCAAATGCAAAAGTTTTACCGGTTCCTATGATGAATGTCCTCAATGGAGGTTCTCATTCTGATGCTCCCATTGATATTCAGGAATTCATGATCATGCCAGTGGGTGCTCCCACATTTCGTGAGGCAATTAGAATGGGTTGCGAAATTTTTCATTCACTCAAAGAAGTCCTTAAGGACCAAGGCCTATCCACTGCGGTAGGAGATGAAGGTGGATTTGCTCCGAAACTGGCCAGTAATACTGCCGCTTTGGAATCCCTTGCGATCGCAGTTGAAAAGGCAGGATACAAATTGGGGGATGAAATTCAATTCGCATTGGATGTTGCTTCTTCCGAATTTTACGATCGTGAAAAAGGAAAGTATGTTTTTGGAAAAAGTGACGGAGCAGAAAGAGACTCCGATGAAATGGTCGCGTTTTACGAAGAACTCGTGAATAAATTCCCAATCCGTTCGATTGAAGATGGGTGTGATGAGAACGACTGGACAGGCTGGAAGAAATTAACCGATGCAATTGGCGATAAAGTACAACTTGTTGGAGACGATTTATTTGTTACCAATGTAGACTTTCTTAAAAGAGGAATTGATCAGGGCGTAGCCAATTCAATCCTGGTAAAAGTGAATCAGATTGGAACACTTACCGAAACTTTTGATGCCGTAGAAATGGCGAAGGAAGCAAGTTATACTTCAGTAATATCACACCGGTCAGGAGAAACAGAAGATGTGACTATTGCAGATATTGCCGTGGCTACCAATGCAGGGCAAATTAAGACAGGTTCTCTGTCCCGCACCGATCGTATTTGTAAATACAATCAATTACTTCGTATTGAAGAGTTATTAGGGGATCAGGCAATTTACGGCGGAAAGTTGTAAGTTTTCATTTTCAAAATAATTGATTCTGATTAAGTCTTCCGAATAAGAGGAAGGTTTGATTCTTTTGCGTGTCTTTGGATCAAAGGTGTTTAATTAAAAAATAATAATGAAGCCCAGTATTGAATTACCGGAGTACCCCCAAGAAGTGGAAGATTGGTGGTGGAAGCAAACGGTTCAACAATGGCCCGATCTAAGTGAAGAAAAAATCCTGAATTTGATTCGAAAGGAAATTGTTCTTCAAAGTGATCGTTTTAATAAAACACGCTCCTTTGATCCGCAAGCCTACGGGTCCCGTGAATTATCTATTTTAACTTATGGGAACTTCTTTTTCCCACGGACATGGAAAGCAATGACCCTCGCACTGAGCGAGGCCTATTCTTTCCGGGAATGGAATAAACCCAATAAAGCACCGATTCGAATCTTGGATATTGGATCGGGTTCAGGAGCAAGTGGACTAAGTGCACTTTTTCTTCTTCGAAAATTCAATATTGAAAATTCAATTTCATTGGATTCATGGGATTATTCCGGAAAAAGTCTATCGATTCAAAAAAATATTCACCGGGGCTGTTTTGATTTATGGAATGATACCCAAATCAAAACCCAAAGACTGGATCTGAGAAATGAACTGCCTCCGCAAAAAAAACAACGATTTGACCTGATCCTTCTCGGATACTCCATGAATGAGATTCTTCAAAATTCTGATCTCAATGAAAGAGTCGATTGGATGAAGCAGATACTGGGGATGTTATCAACCAGTGGCTCGATACTAATTGTAGAACCGGCCGAAAAAGAGGTCTGTAATAATCTGCATGAAACCACTGCATTCCTTTCTTCGAAAGAAAAGGATGTATTCATCCATGCTCCGTACTTCAACGGTGCACCATGTCCATTCTTTTCTGAAAGAACTCATTATTACAGTCATGAAGTGAGGAAAATTTCATCTTCCGCACTTATTGAAAAAATAAATAATCCACTCAGACTGGAAACTCGTGAAGTAAAATTTGGGATGACGATGGTGAGTAAACTACCAACACGGTCCTTTCCCCAAAATAGCAGTCAATGCCGATTGGTCTCTCCAGTAAGAAAGAAAAAAGGCACGATTTCTTTTATTGGAATTGCCCTTGATGGTAATGAATACATGTACGAGATTCAAAGGCGATCAATCGCACAAGATGAAGCCAAAATTTTAAGTAAACTTGAAAGGGGAGATATCTTGGAAATTAAAAAGGGAGAACAGGGAAAAGATCCAAAAAGAATCAGAATAAACCAGTTTCAAGATATTTCCTGGCCCTTTGCACCACGCTGGAAAAGGGAATAAAATACTAATCATCCAAATTCAACGATCAGTACTTTTGTATTAAAAGACAGAATTTCCTACATTTTATCTCGTGACAAATAACAATCCAAAATCGAACGTTATAGATCGGTATCTTTAGTTGTCTTAGTACCTACCCCCACGAACTTATACGAATAAGTTAAAGCGTAATTTCAAAATTTATTAACAATTTTGTAATGATAAAGTTCGCGGTGTTCGTCATTTTTCTTCAAGAACTTGTATTTGAAAATCGGAATTTGTTTTCGCATCCCCGACCACAGTCTTAAAACGCTTTTTTGTTCTAAGTGCTTGAATCAAAGCTTGTTGTTTTAATTTCTTCAAGAAAACAGGTGGTTCATCAAAACCGGTCATTAATTTAGAGGTTACCATTAATGTACTGAGTTCAACACTCATTTTCCTGCTAAAGCTATCGGGTAAAGAAAAAATGAGTTGGCCGGGACGAAGCGAGGTGGATGGTTTTTGTTTTTGTTTAAGTTCGATTTCACCTAAGAGACTAATCACCTTAAGTCCACCATTTGTGGTAACCGCAAGCATGATTGCAAATGGATCATCGCTTTCCAATACAAACTCCGATAACGGACTCCTGATTGTACATCGAGTATTGTTTTCTAAGCTCGCGAGGGAAAAGGAACCTGAGTGTAGATCTATGACATTATTTTCCAGAAGAGCAAAACTTGCAGCCTCAACCGATCGAAGACAAAACTT
>Ga0180120_10001411_pt1 | contig 12253 bp, 7 predicted proteins | sample CPBDNA_3_FD_129677 | JGI IMG/M metagenome (GOLD analysis project Ga0180120, IMG submission 129677) | Freshwater to marine salinity gradient microbial communities from Chesapeake Bay, USA - CPBay_Spr_31_0.2_DNA (version 2) (version 2) | ecosystem: Environmental > Aquatic > Marine > Coastal ... | reverse complement strand
TATGACATTAGCCCCTTACTACTTATATACTAAGGCTATTGTCACATTTTTAAACTATTTAATTTTATTATATTATGGCTAAACAAGCTAAAGCAAAGCAAGTTGAGGTTGCACCTCAAGAAGAAGCAGTAAAAACAATAGCTGCTCCAGTAAAACCTACAAAACCAGCGTGGGAAATCAAAGACAGGATATATTACTTAAAAGGAAACAAAACCCCTCTTACTTTAACGATACCTGGAAAGCATACAAGAAAACATGCTTTACTTTATTTTGATGAAGAAACTGGAAAACAAAGAGAAATAAGATACGCAACCAATCAAGATTCACCTCTTGTTGATGAACAAAAAGGAGAGGTTACAATGGGGCATATTAGATTTATGGATGGAGATTTGAAGGTTCCAAAAGAAAAACAAAACCTACAAAAGTTGCTATCATTGTATCACCCTTTAAAAGGTAGAATGTATGAAGAGTTTAGCGCTGCTGCGGTTGCTGAAGATGATTTAGATATTTTAGATCTTCAAATTGATGCTTTAAACGCAGCTAGATCAATGGAAGTAGATCATGCGGAAGCAATATTAAGAGTTGAACTAGGTTCTAAAGTAAATAAAATGAGTTCTAAAGAACTTAAAAGAGACTTAATGTTATTCGCTAAAAGCAATCCTGCATTGTTTATTAACTTAGCTAATGACGAAAATGTACAACTAAGGAATTTCGCTATTAGAGCACAAGAGGTTGGCATTATAAGTCTATCACAAGATCAACGAACATTCACTTGGGTGTCAACTGGTCGAAAATTAATGCACGTTCCTTTTGACGAAAACCCTTACTCAGCGTTTGCGGCTTTCTTAAAAACAGACGAAGGAGTAGAAATCTATAAGTCTATAGATAAAAAACTATAATAACATGTGATACTAGTATAAGGCGGTTTAGGCCGCCTTTTTAGTATACAAAAATAAAAAAAAATGGTAAGTGTAAATGCAGTATATCAAACAGTCTTGCAGATTATTAATAAAGAGCAAAGAGGATACATAACGCCTCAAGAGTTTAATAACATAGCTTCGCAGGTTCAGTCAGAAATATTTGAATCATATTTTCCAGATGGAAATCAATTAAACCGTCAAAATCAAAATAACACCCAAAACGATACAGAGTTTTTTAATATATTTAAAAACCAAAACGAAAAGCTATATCCTTTTATAAAAGATTTAGATTTTACGTATGACATAACTTCACCCCAAGCTACTTGGACTTATAACCCTGTAGGTCTTAATTTTGGAATATATGAAGCTGAAATTTACTGGATGGGTGACATATTATCAAAGTATGATTCTTCTTTAGTTGGAAACACCGACCCTCAAGCATCTTCTTCTGGAGGTGAATATATAACACAGCTTGTTACAAGATCTGATTTTAACAAAATAACTAGATCAAAACTAACAGCTCCTACACAAAATTTTCCTATAGCTTACGCTAGCACAAGAACTGTAACTCCACTAGAAACTGTCGGGCTTACGATATCACCTCAACCATCGACTGTAACTGTTAACTGCATAGTTTCCCCTATTACACCAAACTGGTCATTTCAGATTGGTAGCAGAAATCAATATATTTTCTCTGCGGGTAATTCTGTAGATTTTCAGCTGTCAAACACAGAATCAAGTAATATAATTATTCGTGTATTAAAATATTGCGGCATAATAATAAACGATCCAACAATTATAGACATTGCATCTCAGGAAACAGCTGAGGTACAAGCTAACGAAAAATCTTAAATAAATGAGTTTAATAACAGAAACTAATCAACAATATTACCAAGGAGCTCAAGGGTTTGTAGCTGATGGCTCAAGTTCTTTCGTTACAACGTTTGACACTGATTTAGCGTTTGGAAATTATGATCCGACAGAGGCTAATTATGCTTTAAACAACTTCAAATTATATACGAGTCCAAGCGGATTACCTGGTACTTTTTTAGAATACACTACGGAATATGTTGTGTCTAATAATACTATAACTCTAGGCACGGTGGCAGTTCCAATTCCTCCAGCTATTGGAACCTATGTTGTAGTTCAACTAAAATCACTAGACGGTGGTAATTATGGAAATGGTGATGCTTTTGGAACAACGGTTGAAGATAATTACGGAAGCTATGAATACATAAAACTAGATGACGCAATTGACAACTTTATGGTTGGATATGTAGGTGATGGCAAAATAATACAAACTGCTAAAAAGTCAGATGTATTGTTTTTTGCTAAAAGAAGTTTACAAGAGTTTAGCTATGATACATTAAAGAGTATTCATTCGCAAGAGCTCAGCATACCACCTAGCCTAAGTGTAGCAATACCCCAAGACTACGTTAATTATGTTAGAGTTTCTTGGATAGACCAATTAGGAGTAAAAAGAATTATATACCCAGCAAATAATCTAACTATAAACCCATACAAGAATCCTATACAAGATGCTCAAGGAATTCCTATTCAAAGTAATTTTGCTGATAATTTAGAAGGAACTTCTATAACAGAAGATCGTTGGGCAAATGCTAACGATAACTTAATTAATGGTCAATTCTTTAACAACATAGATGACTTTGCTTATTGGGCTAGTTACAATGGTTTAAATGGAGATTTTAATTGGGGTAGAAGATATGGCCTTGATCCTCAAACATCTCAAACTAACGGTTGGTTTACATTAAACGAAAGAGAAGGTAAAATATCTTTTTCTAGCAACTTAGCTAATAAACTTATTGTGCTAGAATACATCTCTGATGGTTTAGGGTACGACAAGGATACTAAAGTTCCTAAGCTAGCTGAAGATGCTCTATACGCGTCTATATTACATTCTATAGTATCTACAAGATCAGGACAACAAGAGTACTTAGTTCAAAGACTTCAAAAAGACAGAAGAGCTAAATTAAGAAATGCAAAAATAAGGTTATCTAATATTAAGCTTGACGAGATAGTTCAAGTAATGAGAGGTAAATCTAAATGGATTAAACACTAAAATTTAATGGCTAAAGTTCAAAATACTTTTTTAAAATCCAAGATGAACAAAGACTTGGATGCACGTATACTACCAGAGGGTGAATACAGAGATGCGCAAAATGCTCAAATAAGTAAATCTGAAGGATCTCAGGTAGGTAGCTTAGAGAACATATTAGGTAATGTAGCAATACAAGATTACAAGGCTTTAACTGGAGTTTCAAATATTATATGTATAGGTACTTTTTCAGACGAAATAAACAATACTGTTTATTTGTTTTTTACTAATTACACAGACGCGAACCCTAATAGATACGTGTATAATCCTACTGCTAAAAACTTTATAATATCCACTAACGTATTATCTAACTTATCCACAGTATTGGTTCAAGGTGAGTTTCTTAACTTTTCTACTACTAATCAAATAACTGGCGTGAATGTTTTAGAAAATCTATTATTTTTTACAGATAACAGAAACCAGCCTAGAGTTATAAATATAGAACTTGCCAACCCTACACCAGCAGCATCCCCTACTTTTTACACAACAGAAGATCAAATATCAGTAGCTAAGTATAATCCGCACGATTGTATGGAGTTATGGGAGAAAAGCGTTTTAAGCCCAGGGGATTATGAAACTACAATGAAAGATGTTAGTAGTTTATTTTTACCTAACGGAGGAAGGGCTTTATCAACATCACAACAAACTACTCAAACAGTTATAAACATAGACAATATTATAGGTGAAATTCAAGTTGGCACGAGTAATGTCTATGGACAACCAGCTACGGTTTCTTTGTTAAATACACAAGACAACACGCTTACAGACACGGGGTTTGTTGTTGACTCTATAGCTCAAGTGCCACCAACAGGAACTCCATTGAGTTATGATATAACTTTAAGCGGAGCTATAACAGTTGCTAATAATCAAGTATTAGTTTTTAATTCAAACCCATATTACCAAGCAACTTTTGGAGGTGATCCAGACTATTTAGAAAGTAAGTTTGCTAGATTTAGCTATAGATTTAGGTTTGTTGATAATGAATATTCTATTTTTGCTCCTTTCACGCAAATAGCATTTATACCTAAGCAAGACGGTTACTTCATGTTTGCTGAAAGCCCAAGTCAAGAAAAAAACGATCAAGATGAAGCTTATAGAAGTAGTGTTGTTTATTTTGTAGAAAATAAAGTAAATAGTATAGACTTAAGAATACCTCTTCCTTTCACTAACTACACGTTAGAAAATGCTTTAAAAATAAAAGAAATAGATATACTATATAAAGAATCTGACGCTGTAGCTGTAAAAGTTGTAGAAACAGTTCCTATAGATAAAGTATATAATCAATCGGCTGTATGTTTAACTGACATATCAGTTGTAGGTCCTAGTACTATAATACCAGTTAAAAATATTCAAGGGGGTATATCTCCTGGAGATTTAATATCAGGTGTTGGTATACCAGAAGGAACCACTGTTGTTAGTTTTACACCAACAAATCCTAGCAATCAGTTTAATGGTGACATATTAATCAGTCCAACAGCTTTGACTCTTGATGACGATGTTCTTTTAACAATAGGTAGTCCTAATTATTTTGTTTTTAAATACAGATCAACTAAACCAACAAAAACTCTTCCATCAGCAGATTTAGTTAGGGTTTTTGATAAAATACCAGTTAGAGCATTGGCTCAAGAGGTTTCAGGTAATAGAGTGATGTATGGTAATTTTTTAAACAAAATAGATCCTCCAGCGTTTATAGATTACAATGTATCGGTAACTGCTAAGGCTGATTTTAGTTTAAATGAAGTAACTGCTACTTATATTGGAGCTGGTACTATACCTGCAGGTGACCCTCTAGATATTGATCTTGGTAAAATAATTCTTCCTCCTGGAGGATTTTTTCCAGGCGCAGTAGTTACTTCTAATGAGTTTGGCGTTAATATACCATTCGGCACAATAGTTGTTTCAACTAATAACAATGGGTCAGGTGTAAGTGTAACTAGTGATGTTATCAATACAAATACCAGCTCTACTATAACCGTAGCTAACACTTCTAACTTTATACCTATTGGATCTGAATTATCTGGAGTTGGAACAAGTGGACTTCTTGTTACAGGTGTTACAGAACTCACTGAAGGTGTTTTCAATGTTCAATTAAACGGAGTAGCAAGCTTTACAATAGGGCAGATAGCTACTTTCACTCTTATTAATAGTACAGAGGCAATTATAACTTTAAATAACACGGTAACGTTTCCAGTGGGAAGTGTTATTCTTGTGTTTGAGCCTGGAGGACAAGTTGAAAACACAACTAGTAAGATAGAATACCCTAGTAGTTCTATTAAAGGAAATAGAAACTATCAAGTCGGTTTTGTTTTATCAGATAGATATGGAAGACAGTCTAGTGTTATACTTTCTAATAATGAAACCTCTATTACTGTAAATGGTAGAGAGTATGCTGGATCTACTTTGTATTCTCCTTATATAGATGAAGAATTAAATGGAGGAGTGACTGATTGGCCTGGAAATTCTTTGAAGGTTTTAGTAAATAATCCTATAAATGGAAATAGATACAATGGTGATACGTCTAGCCTTGAGTATAATCCTCTTGGATGGTATTCATATAAGATAGTTGTAAAACAAACAGAGCAAGAATACTATAATGTATACCTGCCTGGTATAATGGCTTCTTATCCAATTGATCAAACATTGGAAGTAGGGCAAACTTCTCACGCTGTTCTTATAAACGATAATATAAATAAAATACCTAGAGATTTAACGGAAGTAGGTCCTGATCAAAAACAATTTAGAAGCTCGATACAGTTGTTTGGTAGAGTCCAAAACGTGATTCCAACAAACCCTATTACTTCAGGTGAAACAAATGTTCAGTATTATCCAGGAACATCTACAGATACCGTTACTGTTATATCGACGCTTAATGATTTGTTTGATTTCGATCCATCAAATCCTAAGCAACCAAATTTATTTCCTCAGTTTTATTCTTTAGAGTCTAATCCGTTAGTAGCTAGAATATCTACGGTATCTCAAATAGGACAATTAGCAAATACAAACTTTAGTCCTTCATCTGGAAAAATAGTAGGATCCCAAGCATCCGACGTAAACCCAATAACCTCAAACGCGTTTTCAGTGTCAAACGTGTCTAATAACCCTGCTACTTCTTCTTTAGTAAATGCTTTAGTCTCAGGTCAAGGTGTTCCAGATGACACTTACATTGCGTCTAACACAACTGTTGGAGGTGGAGCTACGCCTACAGCTGGAGTTATGGACATAACTTTACAAGGAAAAGACGGATTTACTAGAACAATTACATTAACACCAGGAGTTGAACTAGTGTTTACGCCAACTGGAGGAACCACTTCAGTACCCGCTTTTGCTTTAGATACTCCAGGAATACAGTATTTAGCTGTTTATGAAACAGAAGCAATTGAGAGTGCGATTGATATATTCTGGGAAACTTCTACTTCTGGAGTAGTATCAGATCTTAATGATTCTATACTAAACAATCAATCACAACCAGGAGGTTCAAATATAACTTGGAATCCTAGTGATTTCACAGAAGGTTTAGCTCAAGACGGATTTATATTAAATGGTAATGGCTTTAGAATCGTAGATAACTTTGGTGTTACAATAACACTTAACCCAAATAGACTCGATCCAGTTACTGGTGCCCCTGATCCTGATTTTGTTGAAATAGATAGTATTTTTGACAACAATAACCCGCCTCTAAATGTTAATGGTGATAATACTCAATACGATTACTTTAGACTGATAGACACTGGATTTAATCCGGGCGGTGGTCCTTGGCAAATACAAACAACTTCGGTGAATTCGGTGCCAAGTGTTAATAACGTGCTTAACTACTGGAGCAATGTTTATTATGGATACGATGAACTTGCTAGACAATTTACTTTTAATTTTAAAATAAGAATAGATGGTCAAGATAATATAGTTACTAAAACTGCAAATTTAGGAAATGAAAGTCCTGAGTTCTTTTTAATTGAAGCTTTTGACGGAGACTCTCCACAGAATCAAACAGATTATGGACCAGGTGCAAATCCACCTAGCCAGATACCAGCTAGTATTCCAATTAGAACAGTAAAATCGAAAGATCTTATGGCGCAAGTATATGCTAATAATGGAGCTGCTAATCAGGTTTTAGGAAGCACTGGTCAACCGCTATCTAAATTAGACGTTGAGTTTGTAGATCAAGGCGGTCAGTTTGCAGGAACAAAGGTGTGGGATCAAAGAATAGGTAATGCCGCGGGGGATTTTGCTTTATTTGATGGAGATCCTATATTTGAATTATCGTCAAGCGGATCTCTTCAAGGGCAAATTGCAGGAAAACTTTTCAATAAATTTGGACAAAATCCAGGGTTGCCCGCTGCTTTGTATATAGTTACTTTAGCTGTTCAAGATGCTGGAACCATAGTGTTTCAACAATTTGAAATAGACATGAGGCTTGAGCTAGGAAGAGATAATATTTGGAATAAACTTCAAGAATCAGATGCTTTAGAGCTTAACGCTATTGGAAACTCAACCTTTTTTAGTTCCACTAAGGGTCCAAACAATTGGTACGTTCAAAACGGTGATCCAGACGTTTGTGGTAATAACTGTTTAAAAACGGGGAATGGGGCTAAGTGGCATTATTTTCCTTCTACTTTAATACGTATTAAAGCCGACACTCCTGGGGCTGGTAGTTTTGACGTAGGTTGGTACCTGTATGCAGCTGGATTTTTTCAAAACAATGCACCAGACATGGATACATGTTGCGCGCCTAGAATTTCTCCAAGCATAGATTTAGTGGATTATTCTACAGGAATAATACCAAATAATTCTAATACAATAACAATACCTAAAAACACTCCACTAGGTTCGGTTGGTCACAAAGTTCAATTCCAAGATCTTAGCTTATTCCCAGAAGCAGCAAACTGGGAGCAACCCCCTTTAATAAATAGCTTAATAAAGATAACAGACGTAAGTGCTGATGGAAAAACATGGAACTACGAAAACCTTGCAGGAGAGTTGAGTGGGTGTGAAAAGTTATTTGTAGATATAAACGCAGAAGAGAATGGTGGTGTTTATGTTCCTGGAAATGGTTGGCCAGATCAAGGTTTAAGAAATGATGTTGGCTCTAGAGCTCCTAGAGTTAAAAATATTTATGTAGTCAACATACCTGTTACTGGGCCACAAAAAAAATTCTACTACGATACAAGCTTGCTATCAAACGCGCCATCAATACCATATGTGTTAGATCCAAATGGCACGTTTCCACAATATGCTTACAGCTATCATGGTGCCTTTAACGCAAATCTTAGTCCTTGGTATTTTGCTCCTGGTGATAACTATGAAGCTTTACAAGACTTATGGGGTATATATAGTTACAGTCAGTGGCTAGCTTCTTCTTGGAAAAAAGACAGAGTTACTTACGCTGGCTGGGCGCCGCCGTTTAAAGATCAACCATATAACGTTAATAGCGAACCTGAGCTTACTGATTTAGGAGTCACGTACGGAGTTCAAGCGCAATTGCAAAACGAATCATGCGGCGTTGGTTGTGGTGGTGGTGTAATATCTACACCTGCTTTATTTTGCAATCAAGCTGTTAGATCTGAAAACGTGTCTCAATTCAACTTTAGTATAATATAGAGTAATTTAAAAATAAAATAAGTAATAATTAAATATGGCAGGTTCAATAATAGAGGTAAAATATTTCAATACTTTTCTTTTAAAAAAAGTAAACAATAACGCGGAGAAAGTTGTTTGGAATGGTTCGTTTGGAATACCTACGGATATTGGTGGACAACCAGTTCTTGATGTAAATAGAGACGCTAGTTGGGCTATTGAAGAATCTAGAATTAGAGGTGGATACAACAATACATCTGTTGACTTTGGAGCTAAAGCTTATTTAGTTGAAGATGAACCTAATGGAACTAGAAGATTTAATACTTTAATATATTCGGGTATATTTAATTCAAGGACGGGTATAAACCAAACAAACGTATTTTCAGTAGGAGAAGATATAACTAAATCTGCTGATCCAGCAAATGGGTCGATACAAAAGCTTTATGCAGAAGATACTAACTTAAATGTTTTTCAAGAGTTAAAAGTTAGTAGAGCATTGATAGATAAAGATGCGATATACTCAGCAGAAGGAGGAGGCACAGTTACGGCTAGTAATTTAGTTATAGGTGTTATTCAACCTTATCCTGGTAAATACGGAATATCTAAAAACCCAGAGAGCTTTGCTATTTATGGTAATAATAAGTATTTTTCAGATAAAAACAATAACGCTGTTTTAAGATTGTCAGGTGGCATTGAAGAGATATCTTCTTATGGTATGAAAGACTTTTTTAGAGATGAATTAGTTAGAACAACCAGCTTAACAGGTGAAGGTAGAATACTAGGAGCTTGGGATATATACTCAAGTGAATATGTTGTTTCTTTACAGCGAAGTAGAACAAGTAGATCTCCACTAATAGCAACAAGAAGAGTAGATCCAACTTTGGTTTTTGATGAAAGAGCAAAAGGCTGGGTTAGCTTTCATAGTTATGTACCAGATCAAATGTTTAGTTTAAGAAATAATTTTTATTCTGTTAAAACAACAAGCTATAATGATTTTGCTTCAACTACAGTTAATAGTCTTGGATCTACCTCGTTTCCAGTTACATTTGTCAATGGTGATATACCTGTTGGGTCTTTAGTAACTTCAACATTAATTCCACCTGGATTAACGGTTAGCGTTCTTAGTTATACGCCAACGTCGTTTAACACAGGCGTGGTGGTTGTTGATACTTCTATAGTACTCTCTGCTAGTGTACCTTTACTTTTTACTGACTCAAGTGTAAACCTGTGGAGACACAATGACAACAGCGTTAATAGAAATAGTTTTTATGGGGTAGAAAAACCTTCTTCTATTACATTTGTCTTTAATCCTAATCCTACTAACTCTAAATCTTTTAAAACAATAGGTTACGAAGGAAGCAATGGTTGGCAAGTGGATAGTTTTGTTAGCGACGAAACAAGTCCTACTTTAGGGATAAGTGGTAATTGGAATATTAGCAACGATTTCACTGCAGAAATTTCTAGTTTATACGAAGGAGAATATATATTAACAGAGGGAAAAGCTTTAGCTCCTATTGTAACGAATAGTGCAAGTATGACTTTAGACGTGAACAGTGTAGGGGGTTATATATTAGTAGGTGGTGAAGTAAGTGGCGAACAAATACCTGGAGGTTTTCTCACAGTTGTTTCATATGATGTTTCCACTGGCGACTTAGTTTTATCACAACCCGTTACATTTACTGAAGTATCTGAATTGTTTTTTAGTGCAGAAACAAGTAGTAATGATTATGCTGCTGTATTTTCAAACTCGAATCCACCGTTGCCTAGATATTACTCTGGCTTTAATTTAAAAGAAAACAAATATGTTGCTAATTTAATAAACGATTCTTTAGCTTCAGCCGGAGAGATTATATTTGGAAACCAAATAAGCGGTATAAAAGGTTATTATTCTACTGTAAAAATGTCAACAGATCTTACAACAGACTTTGGCGGTGAAAAATCTTTATTTTCAGTAGAAAGCACGTACAGTATGAATAACGGGTATTAAATTTAATTAAATGGAACAGTCTTTAATAGATAAAAAAATAAATCAAGATCTTCAAAGAATAAATCATTTTAGAGACAATATAATGAAATTTGAAGAGCAGCTAATAAACTTACCAGGTTCTTATGGCGATGGTAATTCTCCTGGACAAGACGAAGAGGTTAATAAAGTAAATCCACTAAAGCATACATTTGCTGGTGGTTGTTATATAAGAGAGATATTTATGCCGAAAGGTCAAGTGATAACTACTGGTATACATAAAAAAGAACATCCTTATTTTATATTAAAAGGTAAGGTATCTGTGTTAACAGAGAGCGGTATAGAACAGTTTAAAGCTCCTCACAGCGGTATAACACAACCTGGAACTAAAAGACTAATATACATACATCAAGACACTCTATGGACAACTGTACACGCTACAGATAAAACTAACGTTGAAGATGTTATGAAAGAAATAATAGCAGAGGATTTCGATGATCCGCTTGTCAGTATAGAAGTTATGCATGATAAATTAAAATTAAAAAATAAATAATATGAGTGTAGTAGCAGCAGGTATTGGCGCAGCGGTTAGCATAGGAGGTGCTATATTTGGAAGTAGCGCCGCTAGAAAAGCTAAAAGAGCAGCAGCAAGAAAAGCAAGAAGATTAGAAGGAAAACTTCGCCAAATGGAAGCTAACAGGCAAGCTATAATAAACCCTTACGAAGGAGTTACTAGTCTAAGCAATATGTTAAGTAATCCTTTTGAAAGACTCACTGTAGCTACGAAAGCTACTGAAATACAAATGGAGCAAACAGATATTGCTTTAGCTAATACGTTGGACACGCTTATGGCTACTGGCGCAAGTGCTGGTGGTGCAACTGCTTTAGCGCAAGCTGCTTTACAATCTAAGAAAGGTGTAGCTGCAAATATTGAAAGCCAAGAAGCTGCTAATAATGCTAAAAGAGCAGAAGGAGAAGCTACTCTGCAGCAACAAAAGAAAAGCGAGGCACAGAGAATGCAATCAGCTGATGTTGCTGGTAAACAATTTGTTTATGGTGAGACTGAAAAAAGAGAAACAACTGCTATGAATAGAGTTTCTAATCAAATCGCGGCATTAAGAGGTCAAGAAGCACAAGCGCAAGCAGATCAAACAGCTGCAATAACAGGTGGAATCGGTGCTGTAGCTGGTATAGCTGGTGGTTTAGGTGGAAAATTAGGTTAATAACTAAAAAAATGGAGAACAAAAATATACTATACAATTTAACGCTAAAGCAAGCTAATCAGAGCAACGCTCTAGCTTACAACAGGAACTATGTTGCTGGCAATATAGACACCACGTTTGGAATACTAGACAATGCCTACAAAGGTACTGGTAAAACATACGCTAAACTTAAGATGGCATTAGATTCTGGTAATTGTATAGGGGAGAATTGTGAATACGAGCATAATCAACTAGCAAGAATAGAAGCCGCTCCTGCTAAGTCTTTAGCTTTTGTAGAGTCTTTAGTAGATCAATTATCTACAACTGAGGATGAATACTACGATCCCAACAACTATTACGTTTTTATGGTTGCTAATTCTATAATGACCAATAAACCTGGTTTTTCTAAAACAGAAGGTTATGACGTTTATTTAGACTTAATAGAAGATGGTTCTCAACGTATAACTTTTACAGGACCTAT
>Ga0180120_10001410_pt1 | contig 12257 bp, 25 predicted proteins | sample CPBDNA_3_FD_129677 | JGI IMG/M metagenome (GOLD analysis project Ga0180120, IMG submission 129677) | Freshwater to marine salinity gradient microbial communities from Chesapeake Bay, USA - CPBay_Spr_31_0.2_DNA (version 2) (version 2) | ecosystem: Environmental > Aquatic > Marine > Coastal ... | reverse complement strand
TTTTCTTTGCTTCCAAAGTTACCTTCAACTATTTTCATTGACCATACGCTCCAGAAGTATTTCTAGATAGTGTATTGCTTTACGTATATCTTCTACTCCACCTTTATCTTTGTGTCTTGTAATATATTTTATAGCGTTCGCCTCACACCAATCAAGTTTATTAGCAAGAATAAAATCAACTGGCTGTATTGAGTAGCGATTGTAATGAGAGCCTCCTACCTGTTTCTTTATAGCGTGGTCATTAGGATGGTATAGTTTACCATACACTGTCTTGCTTGCTTTGTCCCACTGCTCTGGGGTTGCTTCGTTAATGCTCATGCTGTTCCTCTAAGTCAAACTTCCAACTGTTAATGTTTACTCTATCAGAAAACCTTTCAACTAAATCTTCAGATGTAATTTCTAGCGCTTCCATGATAGTAACTTCATCATACCTAGAAGAAACTCGTTCTAGTATTTCATCAAGAGTTAACACCGTACTTCCCCCGTAGGTATGTCATAGACACAGGCATCTCATCAAACGTACCGTTGTCTACTTCATTGAACACCCACAAACCAGACCATGATCCGTTAGTCTGTGGATTAAGATACTCCTCATCATGCTGATAGTATATACCAGCAAACAAGGAGGTCATTCTGTTTCCTGCTGCGTTTCTGTCGAACGCGATATCTCTGTCTTGTACGTGTCCCATAACACATGACATATGTTTTTTCTGGAGCAGTAGCTTTGCATTTGTAACTGGCCTGCCCATGACACCGCTAGTGAAAAAGTGACAATAAGCAATACCGTCCACAATAACCGGCTGAAGATACGGATGTACTTCCCAGCCCCTGAGATTGAGATCTTCATAGCTCATTAACCCTTCTAGCTTGGCATCGTTTTCTACTGCACGTTCCACTCTGTATTCATGATTACCAAGAGTAAAGATAAGGCGTGGCTTCCATACCTTCTTCTTCATCTTACGCAAACGAGACTGCTCTGCTCTGATACAGTCCATGAATATTTGCATGGCTTCGTTACCTGCCTCAACATCAGCAGAGTACCGCCTGCCTTCAAAGGATTTCTTACCTACGTCATAAGACGACAACGAGGGAAAGTCCCAATGATCACCTAGATGTATGATGGTATCAGGCTTGATTGCACAAGCGTATCTGCCAGCCCACATCATGTGATCAATAGGACAGTCAGGTTTTATCTGTGTGTCGGGTATTACTAGGTGTCTAGTCATTGTCTCCACCCTCTTGGTATTGTTTCAAGGGTGTACCATCTGAACCCTTGCTTGTCTGCCCACTCTTCCATTGTGTAGCGTGTACCATTCTTTCTTCTACGTGATCCCGGCATTGGTGTCTTTGGTTTCTGGAAGAGAAATACCAACTCCTCTGCTGGGCCAAGCGTCTTTGCAATGTAGACATACTTACGTGCCTCATCTGATGTACGGAACCTACCCTTAGCTTCTATCCATATGGTCTTACTCTTTGTCTTGTAAACAAAGTCAGGCTCATATGTTTTAGGTAGTACGTATTCTAGTGTCTGTGAAGGATGGTACTCGCAGCTTCGCATAAGTGCATAGGCTTCTTTCTCAAACTTAGAATCAAACTTCACTTGGTTTCTCGTACTTATCATCATGTGAACGTAACAAGTACAGAAGGTTAAGACTTTCTAGTAGTCGCTCTTCATCTAACTCATTGTCCCAGTAGTGAGCAAGACAGGTACTGTAACACTCCCACTCTGTTGTACACGGGTCAATGATCTTGTCAGCTTTCTTAGGCCCAACCCCATAGATACCGGGGATGTTATCAACACGATCACCCATTAACGCCTGCTTGTACAGCCACCGCATAGCGTCATCAACCTTAAATGCATTTAAGTTTTTCTTGGTGTAATCATACATAGGACAAGGAACCTGCCTGAAGTCTTTGTCTAACGAACAAATAATAGCTTTGTGGTCTAGCTCAGTAGCCTTGATAGCTATAGCATCGTCAGCTTCCATACCGTTAACAACCTCTGCATTCCACTCAGATACCATGAAGTCGCGGAGCAGTTTCTTATGTACAGGCTTACGCTTTTCAGAACGACCAGCTTTGTAGGGTTGGGTAACAGCAACCTCGTCCCTGAAGTTGCCCTTACCAGTTAGGTAAACAATGCTGGATGTGTAGTGATCAGACAGATCTAACACTATCTGAGATAGATAGTTATCTAGAGTCTCTGTTGCTACCCGTGCTGGCTCATCATCACAAGCAAAGCCAACACGGTACACCAGCATGTCACCATCAATGAGTATCATAGAGCTTCCATCTCTTCTAGCTCCGGTGCGTACTCAACAACCTCATCAATCACAAGGCGCTTGAGTGTGGCACTACGACCTTTCTTCTTGAGGTATTCCCAATCGTAGTAGCCGATGAGACACTTAGCTGTGGAACCATTACCCACCACGACTCCTGTTTCTGTGTCGTCCATTTCGTCTCGCGGTGTTCGTCCCTTGATGAGCAACTCTGTTCCGTCAGTGTTGAACGCTCGGTACTTGTTGTTGGATTTGCAGGTGATGTACGATCCACGCTCATCTCCCTTGTTGTTGATGTTGATACCCATATCTTCCAACGCAGTAATAGCAGCGTCAGAAAGGTTGGCAAGATCAACTGTGTACTTACCTGCTAACTCATTCTTGTGAGTCAGGTTAGGCCAGAACAAGTCACACTTTACCATTACGTTGGGTGCTTCATTAGACATATTACACATCTCCGATAATTAAACTTACCCTAATATTATACCACATAAAATAGAATTGTGCTAGTGGGTATCTGCCCAACTATTACCAACTCTATACTCTCCGTCTAACGGACAGTTCAGTTGCAGGAGTTCACCTGCGAATACCATTGCGTTAACACATGACTTCCCAATGAAGTCTGCATCTTCTGGGCGGCACTCTATCTGCCACTCATCATGTACCTGTGCGACTAGCTTGAAGTCAACACGGGCTAACAAATCATACAGGATAATGATAGCCTGCTTCATTACCACAGCACCAGCACCTTGCAGTAGCGTGTTCAGTGCGGCGTGTTGTGATCGTACACGTATACGTCTGCCGTCAAGACCAGTAAGAAAACCAGACTCAGCATCCTTTGTTACTTCTTTACGTAGCTTTGCCAGTGCTGGTGTGTTTTCAAGAAAGTCTGCTTTTAGTTTCTTACCATGAGATGCACTACCACCTACAACACTGCCTATCTTAGCGTCACCTGCACCGTACAAGAACGCATAGATAAATGTCTTGGCTTGATCTCTTGTCTTTAGTCCAGCAGCATGTTGGTTAGCTGTGTGTATGTCACCTGTTAATATCTCGTTGGTGTAGTTAGCATCATTCATATAGTGTGCAAGCATGCGTAGCTCAAGACCACTAGCATCAGCACCAACAAGTACACGATCATCAGGTGTGTTAAACAACGCACGACATTGCTTCCCGTACTCAGCCCTTACAGCAGGAACTTGAGCCATGTTTGGACCGGAGTGTGCCATCCGTCCGGTGACAGCGCCGATGTGCCTGACTCTGCCATGTATTCTCTTGTCTTCGCCAACTGCTTTAATCCACGAGTCAACTTGAGAGGCTCGTTTCTGGCAGAGAAGATAACGTAGTATGATCTTTGCTTCGGGAATGTGAGCCTGCTTTTTAAGTGTAGCCTCATCAACCTTTGGTTTTCCTGCGGGAGTGAGTTCCTTCCACACAGCACCCTTGCTAGTAAGCCGCTCTGCAATCTGTTGTCTACTACCGACATTGAATACCGTAACTTTGTCCTTGAGTTTCTTCTGTGTTTTATCACTGATCCTCTCCTCTACTATAGGTGGGAACACTTGCTGTAAATCTTTTTCTATCCTGTGCATACGGGTAGTAAGTTCTTCGTATAGTTCTACTGCACCGTCCTTGTTAAACTCAAAGCCGTTGTCTTCCTGATCCTTACAGATGAACGCAACGCTGTGCTCAAGGTCAACACAGTGCTTACTGAAACCAAACATCTGCATCTGTGCCATCAGTGCATCGTGTAGTTTGTGAGTGACATCCACATCTCTCTTGCAGTACTCAACCATTTCTTCAGACAGTTCTTCCCAATCAGTGTGCTCTCCTTTAGGGAAGCCAAGCCTAGTTCCCCAAGCAGCGAGGCTGTGACCACCATCCAAGTCGGGATGAAAGAGGCGTGAAAGAACCAGTGTGTCCACAACTCTGTGTTGAGGTATGCGTATACCCCATAGCCTGTACAGCACAGGCAGATCGTAGCCAATAAGATTATGACCACATATCTGTCCACCTTTTGCCAGTTCATCCATCAAACTCCGTCTAGATAAGTGGGTCAAGTGAGCTTCGTTCGATCTCTTTGTAACCACGCAGTGTACTTTCGTAGGGTTCAGGCCGTCTGCCTCTATGTCTAAGAACACAGTATTCGTAGTAGGAGAGATCAAGTTGTTGTCTTTCTGAAAGTTCATAACCATTCGTCCTCATCTCCTTGTTCTGTTCCTGTGTCATAATCCAACGTCCCATGTTCGACATCTCGTATCTCCTCTAGATCGCTAAGGGTAGCATAGTCCATGTTACCTACTGTTATCAAGTCATCATCAGCAAGGTAACGACTACACTCATTACACATATCCACGAACTCACCACTACTACTAAACTTTTTGGTTAGTTCGTAGTCTGTCATTATCTTATCACAAGCAACGCATCTCATTCAAATACCTCAGTGAGCCTCCCCGTATCCTTGTTGTACATCAGCGCAGTGGCTGGCCCTGTCATACCGCTGAACCTGTTCTTCAATACACGCACGTTGGTGGTGTTACGTACCAAAGGATCTTCTGCTTGTGCGTTACGTTCTAATCCTAACACGATGTCACTAAGTTGTGCAATGGCTGCTGACCCACGTAGCTGACCAAGGCTGGTGTATGCACCGTCTTCATGTCCCTTACCTTCAGGTCTACGCAGGTGTGACACGATGAACATACACACACGCATCTCCTGACAGAACATACGTAGCTTGGTCATGATCTCATCGATAGCTTTACGCTCATCACCATTCTCCTGATCTGATACCAAGATACTGATGTGATCCAGCACAATGTACTTCACACCCAGTACCTTGATCTGGTAACGGAACCTAGCCAACACGTTCTCTATCTTGTTGGAACCAAACGTATCCCACAACACAACACGATCATCAAGATCCATGCTGTCAAACACTTGGTCTACCTCAGAAGGTGAGTAGTCACACCCCGGTAAGTGTATAGGCTTGTTGATCTGTAACCCTACCAGACCACGGGCAGTACGATCAGGTGTCTCCTCAAGGAAGGCTAGTCCTACCCTGTCGTTGGTCTGTCCTAGTATGGAGAACACTAGCTCACGCATGAACGTAGACTTACCCAGACCAGAGCCAGCACAGATGGTGACTAGCTCAGTAGGACGCACACCAAACGTCATGTCATCTAATCCCTTGTATGGGTAGCGTACCTCTGCCTCCTCCAATGGCTTCTTCAACGCCTCGCGCAGAGAACCCAGCATCACCATACCATCAGGTGTGTATGTCTTAGCAGCCCACCACCTCTTAATGAACTCATCCTTGTCACCGTTCAACAGGTAGTCACACGCATCCTTGTGCTCGCCATGATGATAGATCCTAGACTTACCACCAAAGATGTCAGCACATTCTAAAGCAGCAGAGCGCCCATGATCGTCGTTGTCAAAGCAAAAGATAATATGATCGTACTGGTCGAGAAAGTCATATGCCCTGCGACAATCAGCAGCAGCACCTTGGGCACCATTACGAATAGAAACAACAGGATACTTACCACCAAACATTTGATAGGATGCCAGTGCATCGAACTCTCCCTCCACTACGGTTATGTATTGACCACCACTGGGGAATAGATGCTGACCATACAACCCAGCCTTCTTCCAATCCCCACTGATCTTGAACTGCTTGTCTGGATACCTAGTCTTCACCGCCACTAGCTCACCAACAGGATCATGATAACCAAACAGAATGTTACCTGCTTTCTGCTGTGCTGAGTATGCAGACATGGTGGTAGCAGTTAGACCCCTATCCTGATAGCCTCTGTATGGCTCTGTAAAGGACGATCTATCGAACCCTGCCGCTGGTACTACTCGTTCCTTAATGTTGCTCACAGAGCCTCCTGTAGCTTCTGGTGAGGGGGTAAACTTAGCACATGCAAAACAGTAGCTAGATCCATCCTCGTTATATGACAGTGCATCACTAGAACCACAGTCATCACACTGCTGGTGCAGTTTAACAAACGACATCAGTGTACTACCTCCTCATCGCCAAACAGTTCATGGTATTTAGCCTTGACTTCTTCCTCGGTAAGCCGACTCTTCAGAAACTCACGCTGTAACTTGATGTATATCTGTACCACCTCAACCACCGTGATGTTCTGAAACTCAAACTCAACTAGCTCTTCAATCATCTGATCGTTAGTCATACTATATAGTTCCTATGTATTAGTAATAGTATTAGTAATAATATTAATACTTAGTTATCTATATAGTTTAGTTTACCACACTAAGCTATATAGTCCACGTTATTTTCTCGGTACTTTTTCACCGTAATTCTCCTTGATAGGCGCTTCAAGTAGGCAAAGGAACTCCCTCAACCTACCTGAACGACGTAGTTTTCTCAACGCCGTTGCCTCTATCATGCGAACTCTCTCACCTGATATACCAAGAACTTCGCCTATCTCCCTGTAAGTCATACCATCTCTCACGCTAGAACCTCATCATCGATCTGTCTTTAAGCTTGACTAGCTTACCATTCTTACCACAGTACAGGTCAATAAAGAACGCTGTCTTCATTGCCTTCTTACTGGGGAACACCATGTATTCAATACCGTTCTCTGGTTTAAAGTCACGCAGTCGTTTCACCACACGGTACACAGCAAGGCGTCCCGGCTTCAACTCATCAACTGGTTTGATGTAGTAACTCATATCTCATACCCTCCGAACACTTCACTAAGTCTGTGGTACACCTTGTCGCACCACTCGTTGCTGCTATAATCAGATATCACAACCATAGGCTCACCCTCTGATCCGTTGTTGTATATCAACAGGAAGAAACCAAGGTAGTTACCATCCTTATCAAACGCTTCAAGCTGATCCATGTCAGTCTGCGCTAAGTTCTTCAGGATGTTGTCCTTGTTGTTACACCCCTGCACAGAGAACTCCTCGCCGTCCCACACTGACACTCTGCCATCATCACGTAGGCACATGTCAACTAACAACTGTAAGACAGGACGCTCTCCCGGTGCTGCATACTCAGGTAAGTCTGTATCAAATTGTACAATAGTCATACGTCATCTCCATGATCACTGTGGTGGTAGTCTGCATTACTTATCTCATCAGAAATAAGATCGAATATATAACTAGAATTGACCCAGCTAGTGATATCAACTCCGCGTGTTTTAACTGATACCAGTTCAACTAACTCCTCCTCATCACCATACATAATATACTCAATGGTTGCGTAGATAGACATCCACTCGCAGTCTAACTCCACATCCATCACCTGATTACCATACATACTAGCTGTCCCCATCGTTATCCTCCTAATGATGTGTGTAACTTACGTTCGGTACTGCTTTATCCCAACACGCTCGACACTCACCACACTTGTTGTCCTGCTTAGGTGCGGGGCATACGAACGAGTCAGTAGGGATTCTATCTTTGTGCACTGTCGATGTCAAATCAAACCTCTTCGGTGGTGTACCATCAATCATTGCAGCAGACACACGCACGATGAGGTTGTCCGGTACGTCACCACTGTACTGTGCTACGTACTTAGCCTCACGAGTAGGCAACCAGTGCTTAGTCTCAGGTGTACGCCTAGCCACCTCCACGATGTTAGCTAAGTGCTCGACACCTTGGATGTCACCTGAGTCATGCCACCTAAAGTACTCTGCTTTGTTGATACCTACCACCATGTTGTCCACCCAATCAGGATGAGAAAGAGCATCAAACCTACGGCGTAAAGCCTTCTGAACATTAGGAAAAACATACATACCCTTGCAGGCATAGCAGTCCTCACATGTAGAACCCACCACTTCCCTCAGTACAGATCCAGTGTGACACTCCTCCGCTGGTATTGAGTATGCTTTGCATGGCATCTTACTTGGATTAGAAAAACCACCCACTGCATCTCGTGCGTCAGTTAGTTTACTCATAACTCCTTCTCCACATATCTACGCATAGCATCGTGTCCATCTTTGATAGTATCTAAATAAAACTCATGACAAAATGATCCACGAAAATAAAGAACTACCTTGAATGGTTTTCCCTTTGAACGTCTAGCGCACTCCTTCATCGCATCCACGTTATCTAGTCTCGCATCCAAGCGTCCACAGTCACTACGCATCCAAGTTGGTTGCATCTTTGAATACAATGACTCCTCTATTTTTTCACTCATAACATCTCCTTCAGTTCCTTCTTGATACGCCTCGCATCATCACCACGCCACGAGGCAGCGTTGGATAGGAAGTAAAGCACCACGCTCCTACCACTGTCAAGGTAATAGTCATCGTTAATGGTAGTCAGGTACTGCATGGCTTCAAGGTATGGCTGTGCATACGGTGACACCTTCGACCACGTTGCATTAACGTCCCGTGCTATCTCATGAATAGGTCTGCTCATTACTTACTTCTCCTTAACTATGGGTGTAACCATCAGTCTCAATGGCAAGCCACATACCACACCACGGCACGATGACTGCACCATCCATACAAAAACCAGACTCAACACTACGCCTAAACTGTAGGTAACTCAAGTCTGATTCACCACGTTGCCACACACGTAACAGCGCATGACGTTGCTCTTTTGTTAGTACCATAACTTACTCCTCCACCCTCTTCCCTATTTGTCGCTCATACTCTGCTTCTAACATCGGATAAGTATCCATATTCTTGGGCAGTCGCTTAAATATTTCCGTTGCAGCTTCACGACATTCGCTCTCGCTCCCCCTGAACACAACTGCCGCTGGCTCTGGGCTGTAGTGATCCCACTGCAATACAATCCACCTTTCCATCACTTACTCCTTAATCATACATCCAATGAGGATCAGGCTCCTCGCCATCATAGTTAGTAGACCACTCGTTTAGATAGTAGTCCTTGTCACGCAACGTCTCCACCCATACACGCCTATACTCAGGGTATCGCTCGCGTATCTTTGATGCCTCCGACCACGCATCATCTTCGTTCGACCACTCGTTATCACTAGCACGAGTCTCATCGTTGCACTCATCACGCGCCATCACTATGTAAGCCATTACTAATCCTCCCCTAATTCGCAGGCCATGCAGTCGCAGTCATACTCAGTGATCAACACACCATGACGGCAACGATCAGGCCACCCATCATGGTGCTTTGTTTCGCACTCCTCGCATACCAACGTACTACCATAAACAGAAGTAGAACCGCACCGCATCTCAATAGTGCGCGGCATAAACTCGCCATCACGGTAATAGGTTTGGCTTACTTTGTTTTCACATCGCATCGCGTAACCTCCACAAAAAGTTAAATGCATTTAAGTTTTTTGATATGGCAGAAAGTTATAGCTCCACCATGCACATATTATCTCATGGCATAACCTGCTAGTCAACTGAGAGGCTCTCTGTGGCGCTGTGAGCAACGATAACAGAAGGAAGGGTATGGTATAGGGTACTGGTATAACGTCGCTGTGAGAGCGATACAGGCAGGATTACAGGCAAAAAAAAGCCCCACCATGTAGGCAGGGCTTCGGAGTGCTGATGTTACTGTGACAATTCAGCGTAAGCGATCAACAGGAAACAAGCTATCAGTATCAAACCGATAGTGTCGTTCACTTGGAAAGATCCAGCGTGGCAATGAACGCGGCAATGTCATCTTTGGTGTGTCCATTGGTGAGCGCGTCACCCATAAACGTGGACCATAGCGTTGCCAGATCCTTGGCATCCTGGGCAGTCGGCTCTGATTCGCCCTCGCCCTCGGCCTTGCCAGCACTGGGGATGCGTAATGCCTTGGCGAGTGAGTCGATACCTTTCGCGCCTTTGTCGATCTGTTTTTGGACTACCTTCTGACCTGCGGCGGGTGTCTTAACCTTGTGATAGTCGGCCATCGCTTTATCTAAACCGGTAGCAACTTTCAGGATACAGCGCACCATGCTGGTCTGTGAGTCTTTAGAGCCAGTGCTACCGCTCAACGTCTCTTTGTAACCATTACAGTAGTCTTTCATATCCTGCGCGGTGTGGATCGATTGTGCATCTTTTAATAGCCTGTTAACGATCGTCAGCGATGTCTCGGTCTGCCATGTACCGAACTGTCGGCCAGCGAGGAACGGTGCGGACGTGTTGGATTGGATGTTTTCAGCTTTCATATCAAATACCTTTTCAGATTATGCCGAGCGCGGTATTGCGCCGACAGGGTTATTATAAGACGAGATCTGTAACGGGATCAACTTAAATGCATTTAAGTTTTTACTGGTTATTTATACAGTGAAATTCGATTAGCGCTCTCTGAGTGGTATGGCATAGGGTAACGCTATCGTCGCGTGAAGGGCTTCTCAGGGCTTCTCAGAGCATGTGTTGTTTAAGTTATAGGGTGCTACCTATACATTCACTCTCGGCATATCTCGACAGCCCTTACTACTGTATATCTGTACAGTACTGTATATCTGTACAGTATTGGCACCGGGGGAGGGATTTTACAGCTCTGCGCGCGGGTGGTCCTGCCTAGACACAAAAAAGAGTCAAATTAGGCCATAGTAATTCTAGTTATTTGTTTTATTTTTCAAGTAATTGCATAATGCAACTTGCATATTGCTAATCTGCACTGTAACTACACAGAATCTGCACTGTAAATACACTGTGCTCTGGGTAATTTTACATCTTTTACAGATTCTTCTTGACTTTTTACTAAAAGTATGATATAATAATATGTATATATAGAACAATACAGTTCCTAGCTACAAACATACAACTATTACTTACAACAATTAGGAACAAATATAAAAAAAGAACCAGAAACCCAACTAGGTTAAGTCTATATAGTATGGATAACGACGTTAAACAGAGCAATCCTGTTGGTCGCCCTAAAAAGTCTTCTGTTTCCTCTAAGAAAAAAGGAGGCAGAAAGGCTGTAGGTAGGCCAAAGGGTGATGCAGCTATCATAAATGAGTACAAGGCAAGGATGTTAAACTCTCCTCGTTCTCGTGCCGTGATGGATGCTATATTTGAAGCAGCCACAGACCCAGATCATAAGAACCAAGCAGCAGCATGGAAGCTAGTTATGGATCGTATTCTTCCTGTTGCTGCATTTGAAAAGGATATAGTAAAAGATGCAGGAAGAAATGCGATACAGATTAACATCACTGGCGTTGGAGCTACGTCTATTACAGAAGGAACTGAAACTACAGGGACAGAAGAAGATGTTGTCGTTGCAGTCCAAGATCCATCAAGTTAATAAAGCTATTAAGCATCTTGTACATGAAATACTTCACTAAAGAAGAGTTTAACTGCCAACATACTGGTGAGAACCGTATGGAGCAGGACTTCTTAGACAAGCTTGACCAACTCAGGGACAACTGCGGTTTCCCTTTTGTTATCACCAGCGGCTACAGAAGCCCTAGCCACCCCATAGAAGCTAAAAAGGACGTACCGGGAACCCACGCGCAAGGCATAGCAGCAGACATAAAAACAACAAACGCTGCACACCGGTACACGTTAATAAGAGAAGCTCTATCTATGGGATTTACTGGCATAGGGGTCGCTGGTGACTTTATTCACGTAGATACACGGGGAACTGTACCCGTCATCTGGACGTACTAACTATGTTGTACACAAGAAATACTAACGTTACAACCACAGATGTAGCCACTATGGTTACTATCCCTAGCGGTTACGTAGCACATTGGACCATGTTATTTGTGAGCAACATAGGTGGTTCTACTAACGGCGCTGGTGTCTACGTAGACAAAGCAGACACAACCCGCATCGACATCTTAGGCGGTGGTAACATATCAGCTAAAGACTTTTTGTTAATTGACGGTAACGCAGTGTTTGTTCTTCAAGCTGGTGACGCTATCAAGGCGTACACTACATCGGCAGGAGACATGGAGTTTGTTGTAACCTTTGACTTACTAGAGCAACCCGCAATCTTTGTAAACTTTAACGGAAGCTAACGTGATTACTATCGTCGGTGCTGATTGGTGTCCTGCTTGTAAAAGAGCAAAGAAGTTAGCAAAAG
>Ga0180120_10001409_pt1 | contig 12270 bp, 19 predicted proteins | sample CPBDNA_3_FD_129677 | JGI IMG/M metagenome (GOLD analysis project Ga0180120, IMG submission 129677) | Freshwater to marine salinity gradient microbial communities from Chesapeake Bay, USA - CPBay_Spr_31_0.2_DNA (version 2) (version 2) | ecosystem: Environmental > Aquatic > Marine > Coastal ... | reverse complement strand
TCGCTGCACGAGTTGATGTATGAAGGATCAGATGACAACGATCCTGAAGAGGACATTCCCGAGGAGGAAGCGCGTATTGCGAACCTTGTTGGCCTGCCTAAGAAGAGTGCGTAATTAGTGCGTAAATTACGCACTTCAAAAGTAAACTACGGTAAATAACGGTAAATATAGGTGCGTAATTTGGTGCGTAATGCCCCTTTAAAGCACTCGTAAGTCATTGAAAAGTAACCAACGGTAGCTATTTGGCGGAGAGAGAGGGATGCTTCCCGTCACTTTACTTAAGTTACTGTTTTTATTGTATATTTCTTGCTATTATAGATGAAATTACGCAAGGATTACGCAAATGGCTACCATGAGGGAGCAAACGAATGGTAAATGGTTTGTTGAAATAAGGAAAAAGGGCTTCCCAACAATACGGAAGACAGTACGCACTAAAACCCAAGCCAAACAATTTATCTACCGCACTGAATCTTTGATGGATGAGGGCGAGTGGATTGACCCCGGCGGTTTTGATCAAACCATTACAGTCCCCGAAGTCCTCGACATTTATCTGAATGAATTGTTAGAGGATAGACCGGGGCACACGATCGGTAAGAGTAAATTAAGCTGCCTCAATCGCATGAAAAAAGAACCTCATTTCATTGGGGTTTCGCTCGTAGACCTTAGTCCCAAGATCCTGAATGGGTACAGTAAGAAACGTCGAAGGAAGGTTGGCCCTAAAACTTTGGGGGATGACTTTAGCTTCTTGGCAGCGGCAATCGACACAGCGAATGTGCTCTATGGACTAGGGTTAAGCAGCAATGTTGCGCGAGATATGAAGAAGCTTCTGTCTCAGAAAGGAACGGTGGGTAAATCTAAACGAAGGGTGCGAAGGATAACCAAAGAAGAAGAGTTGGCGCTGTATGAAGTAACTGTTGGTGATTGGCTACATTCAATTATTAGGATTGCGATTGAAACGGGTATGCGTCAGGAAGAAATTCATAAGCTTGAGTGGCAGGACATTAACTTTGAGCGTGGGATTGTGCTGATTAGAGACCGTAAAGATCCGCACAACAAAGTTGGTAATGATGAGGAAATACCGCTTTTACCGGCTATGAGAGAGGTGCTCCTGCGTGAAAAGCGCTGGGCTAAGACCCACAAAGTCTTCCCGTATCCAGCTCTTACAGCCTCCGTATCGGACAAGTTTGCCAAGAAAGCAGAACGAGCAGGGTGCCCGGACCTGACCTTCCATGACATCCGACACGAGGCAGTCAGCCGATTAATGGAGCGAGGCTTGTCGATACCAGAGGTGTGTATTATCTCTGGTCACAAGAGTTGGGACACACTGAAGCGATACACCCACCTAAAACCGGAAGACGTTTTAAGCAAGTTTTAAGTACATGTAGTCCGCAACTCCAGGGGTAGGAAATAGAAGTTTCCTCCCGAGTTTGTAGTGGGGTAGCTCAAGCTTCCCGGCTGAAGATAGGTTATAAATTGTCTGTATACTTAAATTTAAGACTTCAGACAAATCCTTAACAGTCATAAACGGGCCATACGTTTCGATCAAAAGGTTGTTCATGTTTCTGCGAGCCTCCTGCTTTTTACGATTGTTCAAGCCTTTTAATTTCCGCTTCGGCGTAGAACTTTATTTTTTTAGCATCCCGCAGCTTTTTGCTATGCTTTACTTCTCCATATCGGTAACAGGCTCGGAAGATTTCTCCGATCTGAGCGTTCATGTCTTTGAAACTTATTAAATCTTGTAGCTGCTTTGGTTCGTCCGGTAATAAATAATAATCAGCGGAGGAGCCATCGCTTTCGTTAGTGTTACTAATAAACATACTGCATACATCCTCAAAAGGAAAGGCTTTTTAAACTAAATTGATCATTAAAATGGTGTAATGCTTTAGGTAAGAGCTAGTGTCTATTTTGCACCAGTGTGGGTATGGTACACGGTCTAGTTCGAGCTTTTTTTGCGTTGAAATCTTTTGAGTAAGCACAGAATAGGTAGTGACTGGTTTAGTGCTTTGCTTTGATTGTTGTAGCGCTTTTGTATCAGTGCATACTAATCGGGTGTTTTGATACAGAAGGCGGTTGTTACCGAACATTTCAGTGTCTTCATTTATTTCAATGACAAAAACATCTTTATTACTTATTACTGACATAGCCTCTGTCGATACCTGCTTTAAAATTTTTGTAGACAGGTTCCTGTGTTTTACTCGTATACTGACATAGTTGGGCATGTGCTTATGGATGTTAGGATCAATGTCACTAGCCGGTACGCTTAGATAGTTCGCTAATTTTATTGTTGCACTTGGTCGTAGCTCCGTGAGGTTGTTAAGGTATTGACTGAGCGCTCCTTGAGTCCAGCCTAATTCTTTGGCAGCACCAACCTGAGTGAGTCCAAGTTCTCGTTTTCGTTGATTCCAAATTCGTTTTAAGTTTTTTACGACTATTTCGTTAGTCATTTTGTTTGCCTTGTGAGCCAGAGAGAGTACTCTGCTCGTGTCATTTTATTCTTATTATACCAATCCTGTGAAACGTCTTTTTGCCAAAGTTCATCATCCCCTAGCACTATAACATTATTACCAATACCTATAACAGCTGCAACGGTATGTCCAAAATTGTGCATTCTGGTAAGCCAGACAACTTGCAATGTGGACAAGGTGTTTTTGATTGGGGTCTCAGCTTTTTTGGGTAAGGTTTTGATGTATTTGTACTCAATAAAAATCATACCAGCGGGTCCAGCATAGAACGCATCTGGAACACCGCCAGTATAAGTATCGTGGATTTTCCAACGATATATTTCAGAGGGCAGTGAACGATGCACTGCTTTAATAAAGCTGTGCTCGTTCACATAATCTCATAGGTTTTAGTATTGACTGTACTGCTCATACATTTTTTCGGCAGCGTGGTAAGCAAGTTCGTTTGCCCAGCCTAGGTTGTCAATTTTAAGGTTTAGGTACTGACCCATGCGCCCTTCTTGGACTATGGTAGACAGCTTCCAAACAGAACTAAATCGGTCGCCACTGTTAGCTGCGATTTGAGAGTTCCACTTTTTCGAGACGTTCATTTTGCTACCAGCAAAGTCAAAGACGACAGGTTGCGGCGTTTCGACCTCACCGGTTTCTGGGTTAAGAACAACCATTAAGTGCGTATGACCTTCTGTAATCTCAAGGTCGGCGCGGTCTTTATCATCTTGTTCCTCAAGTAAAGTGTTAGCTCGCTCAAAGCTTCGAAACTTACCAAGCCACTTTGAAGGGTTAACACCGTATTTTGTTTTTACTTGCCAGTAAGGTGAGAAGTTAATGTTAAGGACATGGAGGTCGTCGCTGTAGAGTTGACCTGTGAGTACGTTTAAGAAGTTGCCGGGGACAGCGCCTTCGATAAACTTTGCATTGTATTTATCTACCTCGTGGCTCATCTTTTGAAGCTGTTTGAGCTGGGGTATTACAAGCTGTGCGCCGACGTTTTCGTTGCCGCGTGAGCTTTCTGCATTCATGTACGCTGGTACATTGGTTGGTTTAACTGCTAATGCTGATTTAGCCATAGTGCTTTTTCCTATTTGGGTTGGTTGGTTAGTTGGTTCGAAAGTTAAGCTTGTCCATTTCGAAAGGTTCGACTCCGGGGACATGTATTCCTGCTTTAACGTAATCATCTAAAGCTTTCTGTCCGGGGCGTCTTTGAACGAGAGAGTTGTCACCATTTTCAAACATGAAAGCGATGTAACTATCCCAGTCCGTTACGTTGTAAACGACTTTGGTGCCCCGAGAGACGCCGCCGTGTTCAGTCCGTAAGTTCTTTAAACCCGATTCGTCCATTGCTTTGATCAAGGCGTATTCTTGTTTTTCAAGTAGTTCCTTTTTTTCTTTTAGCAGGATATTTAGGTCTGTTATGTGTGTTTTAAGTTCTGCAAGTTTTGCGACTTCTTCTTCAAAGTTCATGCTGTTTTCCGTTGTTGATGTAGTGTGTTTAAGATACTGAGTAGGTCTTCCATTCGTGCTAGTTTTGATTGGAGTTTTTCGTAAACATTTTCTTCCCATGTATATCGTGCAGCGATATGGATGACTTCAGTGCGCTTGGTTTGACCTGCACGGTAGATACGTCGGTTGAATTGCTGATAATGTTCTGCGTTGTAACTGGGTGATGCCCAGATAACGGTTGTTGCTTTGGTCATAGTTAATCCATGACCAGCGGATTGGGGGTGGCAGAAGACGACTTGGAGCTGTCCTGCTTGCAGTCGGTCTACAACATCTTTGCGTTTTTCTGGTGGCGTTGAGCCGTCAATTACACCGTACTTAATATTCTGCTTACTGCACTCAGCCACTAAGTGATCGCGTTCATGCTGCCAATTGAAAGCGACTAGGGATTGAGAGCGTTCTTTAATTAGGTCGAGTACGAGTTGATAGCGTTCCTCATGAACACCAACTTGTACTCCGTCTCCGTCATAGACACAGCCTGTACATAATTGAAGAAGTTTTTTGATCTTAGCTCCTGCGTGTACGGCAGAGATAACTGCGCCATCTGTCGATAACACTGAGTCATTGGCTAGGGTCAAATACTGTTTGTATATAGCTGGCGATAACGTGACGTACCGTGTCGATACAGTTTGCTCGGGCATACTGATGCAGTCTTCGAGCGTGTATCTTATGTTGATGTCATGAAGTGCAGCGGCCACCATGTCTTCTGCATCCGGTTTGTCGATCCATTCATTTGCAAACCCATTAAACCGAGTTGTACATACTGAGTTTCGAAAACCATAGAAGCGTCTACCTAATCGCTCACCACCATCTACGAGTAGGGCTGGATGCCAAATGTCTAGGATTGTGTTTGAGTTAGGTGTGCCTGACATTGCTATGCGGTAGTCAAAATGTTCTGAAACTTTTGCAGCTGCTTTACTACGCTGACTGTCTTTGTTTTTAAATGCCGTGAACTCATCGATACATAACGTATCGAAGCCGTTTAACACTTGCATATTCTTTGCGATCCATTTGACGGCATCGTGGTTAGTCAGAACGACTTGCACGTCTGAGCTGAAGGCAGGCGCACGGTTTTTTGCATAAGCTGAAACATAGCTTATGTCTGGTTGGAACTTACTGAAGTCATCGCCCCATGACGCTTCGAGAATTGAAAGCGGGGCTAGGACGAGCATTCGTCCTGTACGTCTTTGTGCATAAGCATCAATGACGCTTCGTGTCTTGCCTGTACCCGGATCTGATGTAATTAGGCAATGATCGTTTTGTAAAATGAAGTCAGTAGTTTTAGTTTGATGATCAAATGGTTTTAGCATAGTTTTATTTTTTCAAGGATTATAAGATTAGCATTACTAATAATTACAAACAAGCAGAAAGAAAGCGTTCTTTGTTAAAAGCTGCGTTATATTGATCAAGGTCAGCAGCGATTTCTTCACACATTGCTATGTATTCATTCCATCGCATACGATGTCTGACGTTAAGCCTTAGAAGGTCTGCTACCAGTTGGAAGTGCTGTCGAGTTAGAGTCATTAGCTAATATGTCCTCATAGATTTCTTGTTTGATTTGAACGGAAGTAGATCTGTCAAACTTTGTAACAAGCTTAACGTCTGATTTTTTTAGTTTGTATGTCTGCCAGTAAATGGCTTCTGGCGGGGTTGTGACAAGACGGTATTCGATTAAAGTACCATCTCGGTTGTAGTACATAATCAACCTGTGCACCACAGCCCGAATGCGCCGTCGATGATGAGCATCTTGCTCTCCTTTTTTAGTGATAAAAAACCCCTCCGTAGAGGGGTTGGGTTAGTAAGTCGCTCTGGTGAGGAGGGAGGTTCGACTTACTAAAACTTAAGCAACTCCCCAAGTACATTCAGGTTCATCGCCTTTGCGGAAAGAACACCAGCGACAGGCTGTTTTACTGGGGCTAGGGGCGAAGTCTGTACAGGTTGTCATTGCTATTGCTCGGTTATAAAAACCGGGAGCGAAGTTCATAGCTTGATCTCGCGTGAAAGACTTTACTGTCTTCTCACCGTGGTCTAAATACCACAGTTCTGTCTGTACAAACTCAATATGCGGGTAGCGAAAGAAAGTTCCTATTGCGTACAAGAGGCACTGTTGAGCGTGGCCAATTTCGTTACCGTATTTTTTACCTGTCTTGTAGTCTATGACTCTCGCGCTTTGTTCATCTTCATTAACCAGAGCGTCAAGTTTGATCCGCGCCCAAGTTGCTTTTTCTACCCAGCCAACAGGTTGCCAGTCTAAGTCAAAGCCCCATTCGCCTTCGAGTTCGACCTTTGCTTCCCCATACAGGTAGCGGAGTTGGTCGAAGTCATCTTCAAACTTCTTTAAGGTGTCAGGCATTTCGCCAATCTTACCGTTAACAAAGTCTTCAGCTTGCTGGTGTATGTCAGTACCTCGTTGTGCAGCAGGACCAGATTCTTCGCGGACTTTTTTGACTCGGCTAATGTAGGTGCGATAGGCGCACTCTTCAAACACTTTGAGTGCGGAGTAGGACCAAGTAGGGACGTCGCCTAGTTTTTCTGGCTTTGTTGCTAACTTGTGGTAATCAGGACGCTCTTCTTGAGTTAAAGACATAATTTTTTATCGATAGAAAAGATTAGTGTAACTAATTATTATGCTTTCGCATAGGCGTTTTTTTCGGAGTCACTAAAGTTATCATCTATTAGGCGCTGCCGGTCTATAGCGTTTAGTGCCCACTCGACTGTATGCCCACGTAATATTTCTCCTTGGACCCTTTTTTGTGTTTGTATGAGACCAAACTTACTTAATGTTTTACCAAACCTAACGATGCTGATTTTTTCTTCAGTTAAGGTTGAGTAGATTAGATTTAAGGTCGCGGTATTTACGGTAGTGGGTTGTACTGTGCTGTCTGCGATCCATGATTTAACGTACTTTTTAGCAGCGTTGATACTACTAGGATTCATGATGTTGTTGGTTTCGATGTCTAGTATGGGCAAGAAGTAGTAAAGATCGCCTTGCTTAACAGCATTGATAAACTCTTCTACTACTGACATAGAGTTTTGGCGCATGAGTCCTTTGGCTTCGTTGTTCATGGATGATTCAGCCAACCGTTTACTGTATTGCCATGACTTCAGAATGTTGGCAAAAGTTGGTAGTTCTTGTTTGATTAGATCAAGGTTGTCGAGAAAATCAGGATACTTTTCAATCAGGCTTTGTTCCTGCCTAGGGGCTATGGTGTAGCGCCTGTCATCTTGCTCCATTGTTATGGCGTCGTGCCGATTGGTTAAGAACAGGAAGTTAGTAAAAGAGGGCTGTGATATTTGATCAGTACGCATTGCTCTGATTGTTAAATTTGGTTCAGTGATTTCATGCTTAAGTTTTTCAGCCATCTTTAAAGTGCTGCTGTTGGCTGAAGCCATGTGGAACTCATCAACTATTAGAAATAGTGCGTCTCGCATGTAAGCATTAAAGTTCTCTTCGATGTCTTGCAGCTTTCTTACTTGAACGTGTTGATCACCAAATAAAGGTTTAAGTATAAAAGTGTAGAAGATCTGCTTACCCGTACCCTGTGTGCCGCCTAAGCACCAACCAGCCATAGACTTGTTACGAGTCTGAAATATGTAAGCTAGCCAGTTGATGAACCGCTCTAGCTCTTCATGGCCATCGCCAAGGATGTGCAGTAACAATCTGTGGATACTTGGGCAAGCAGCTTGGATCTTAGGTGTATGCCCTAGGGTGTAGGGTTCATCGAGTATTATTGCGTCCCCCATAAGCCCGGATTGTCGAAAGGTATTTACAAATAAAGGTCTTGCATTAATGTCAGTGACAGTAGCGTCAATAGTTGGATTAAATATTTGCTTACCCTCGGGCAATATGTCGGGCATAACTGCAGCGTGATTTAAGAGGAAGTCTTCGATGTTTTGTTTCTGTATAGGTCGAAGCGGATAGTCAGAACTAAATTGGTTTTGGTCTTGATCGAATATGCCGCAGTAAAAGGTGTCGGTATCAAAGTCTCTAAAGGTAACTGGGTGAGATGGCTTTTTGCCTTCTGAAAGCTCTTCTGAAAATAGCTCCCTGATTGTTGCAAAGAAGTCAGGATCGGCTTTTTCAATTTCGAAGAAAGGTTCGCCTTTAAAGTTTGACATCCATCTTGGATCGTTAAGGTCGAAGTAGTAAGCATTGGAGTCTCCACCGTTTATGTTGCATCGAACGAAGGGGAGTGAGGTTGTATCTGATACGGTGATTTGCATTCGATCTGGATTTAACAACACTTCTTCATACCGGTTGTTGATTGCTAGCTGTTTTGTCTTAGCTTGTTTTTTTGAATTACCTGCTTCTTCTCGTAGCCGGTTTTTGATTTCATGTTCTTGGTCAAAGATTAACTGTGGGTTTACGTTGCCCATCTTCCCCGCAAGGTCGAAGGTTTCGAGTTCTTTGTTTACCAAGACAAATCGGTCGTCATCATGAGCGAACGGGTTTGCTACATTGTCAAACAATGGCGGTGCAATAAAACAGATGTGTGAGTTGTCAGCGACACTCAGGTCAATTGGGTATTTTAGAGATTGGCCATTGACAGAAAGGCTTAAGTTGTTGATCAAGGTAGGGCTGGAGAAATTCAGAGCCTTTGTCCATAACTTAATTGTTGCTGGTGGCATAGGTATTGACAGCATAAAGAACAAGTGCAGCGAGACTGCTGACTGTTTAACGCCAAAACTACTTGATGCGTGAGCAATGTAACTTACGTTATGAAGGTACTGTGGTAGTTCAGAGATTACTTGAGCAGCAGCCTTTTCGATGTCTTGGCTAGTGAGCTGCGAAGTAAAAAACCAACTGGGTAATTCGATCCCGTCAATGTCTAGGATCAAAAGTTGGTTGTATTTAGCTCGGTCTGTTTTACCTGCTCGACTTTCTTCTGTGATTGGTCGTTTCAGATTGCCCTTCAGTAAACACTCACCACTGGAGGCTTTGCTTTTTATTAGAGGATAAAGCTCCTGCAGATCTGACACTGTAAAGTCAGAGCTGGTCATGGCTTTTACCAAAGGGTAAGCATTTGTTCCAGATGGTGTAAAGGTTTTACTGAGGCGCAATCCGTTTCCTGCTGAGAGAAACGTAACTTGCATCTTGCCTCCTTACCGTTCCTCATACATTAGCGAAGCTAATACTAAACATCAACAAAAGATTTTGATTTATTGTCAGAATCTTTTTCTCCACGGCTGATTTTAGTAGAAATAGGGGCGCTAAAGAGCACCCTGACCTGATTTCTTTCAAGTTTGAGGATTGTTATTTCTGCTAGTTCAGTACCGGATTCATCTTGTAAATGAACGGTCTGACCAGCTTTTCTTGTGATTACGAGTTTTGTCATTTGCTATAAGAGATGTCGTATCCGCCCTCAGCTTGAAGAGGTAGTTTAGGTGCCCAGCTAGGTGGGACACACATTGCTTCTATTATAGCGTTAAATCGTTCATTTGCATTTGTTTTTGGCCCAATGCAAATGATTTCATCATGAACGGTTAGGACGATGTCAAGCCCTTCAATTTTTTGAATTCTAAGCATTGCGTCGGTGATCACGATGCGTGACAGTGCTTGTATGATGTTTTCTGTAAGCTTTCCTCCGTAGGTGTATTCATAGCCTTTTCTGCCTTGAAACCGATACCCGCCTTCCTGAGTAGGAGACAGGTCTGGGTATTTGAGATTCATGCCATTAGGAAGATTAATACTATCTGGCCCTATGCTGATGGATTTGTAGTTGTCGTAGAAGTTGGTGACGGTGCCGTGTCGGTATTTGGATGCAATCATTTCGTTTAGGAAGTGAGTGCACCGCGTCCACAACATATCGATTTCAAAATAAGTAGAACGATAATTTTGTACGATCTCATTTGCTGTTTCGAACGGCATGTTGACGACTGGGCCTGCTACGCCAGCTGCGAGGGTTGCCCTAAACTTTTGGGCACCCATACCATACCCTAGTCCCAGGATTGCGGTTTTGCCAACGAATCGTTCGGTGGGGTTATCGTCTTTGTTAATTGGTTTGTCGTAGATGGCTGAAGCAAAGTTACAGTAGATGTCTTCACCGGCAGCGTACTGAGCTAAGAGGTCGTCTTGACCTGCAAACCATGCGAGCATACGGGACTCGATGTTTGATAAGTCAGCCACATAGACGTAATGATCGTCAGGGGCTAGGAGCGCTTTTCTTAGTATACTTTTACGGGGAAGGTTTTGAAGGTTGATCTTATCTGTACCACCAAACCGACCCGTGTGAGCTGCGTAATAGCGTAAAGGTACGGCGAATGTACCGTCCGCATGGGCTGCTGCTAGGAATCGTTCTGCTCTGGTTTCTGATATGCGTGATTTAACGGTTTCTCGTGCTTGGAATATATGGTTAAGGTCAGGGTTTTTTAGTGTGAAGGCTTTCCATTGAACGTCATTTTTGCTGAAGGCTGGTATGTCCTTACCAGTAGAGACGCTTTTCTTTAAAGGGACTGTTAGCCCTTGCTCCTCTAGCCATGCAGCAAACTTTTGATTGCTGGCTAGTAGCGTTCGAGTTAAGCCAGAGGCTTCGAGCTTGGCTGCAGTGTTTGCTTTTTCAGAGGCTAGGAACTCATGAACAGTGCCTTTGTCTAGGATCAGTTTTGGTACGCAAAACATTTCTGTGGTTATATGAATAATGTCTAACTCCGTCTCTGGAAATTCCATAGAGTTATATATAGCGTAGGTAAGCTCGACATCTTGGATACAGTAAGACGCGATCTGTGCCTCTAGGTCCGGGGGGAGATCGACAATGCCTTTTGCATTGACCAGATCTTCCCCCTTCCGCATGGATTCATCTTCTGGAAAGAAGCGCACTGCGATGTCCTTCAAGCTGGCCGACGCTAAAGGGTCAAGGCCGCGTGACATTGCTGCGGTATCTAAATAGTAGGCAGGTTTGATGCCGAACTTTTGATACAAGATGTATCCGTCGAATAAAGTGTTTTGACAGAGCAGGGCAGTGTTCTCCCAATCTATGTCATGAAGTACGTCAAGATCGTCAGGACCGTGCCATTGTGTAGGCTCTGCTTCGAACTTGAGTCCTACGCCCCAGACTTTAAAGCGTTCGTCTGCAACATATTCCATTGTGGTCATTTTCTTTAGGCTAAATTTTGAATCGTAATAGGTTTCAAAATCTAGGGTCAGAAGGGTCAGATTGTTGTGCGGCATATATAGCTGGCCTTAGTTGTTCGAAGTTGGTTTCAAGTTCTTTGTAAACCTCGGGCATTCGAGACTTAACCCATAAGACTGTGTAAGTCTGGAACTCACTTGACATGGAGTCTTCGCGCATTGCCATGTCAGTAATGGCGATGTCGTGGACGATTTGTTTTAAATCCATATTACCTCCGCTAATAATTAAGCTCAACTTTAAGCTCTGTTTCTATCCAAACTTTGGCACCGCAGGCTAGTGGTTTGTCAGGACTGTAAATTAATTTTGCTACAACATTGTTGTTACTGTCTTTGATAACGGCTGAGTTGCATTTGCGATTTTGTTTATAGTCTTTGACGGTTAGTACAGGCAGGTTGGCACCTTTGCTGTTGGCTTTGATGTGATGTTGGTTAACGTGCAGTAGTGTTTTCATTATTGCTCTATCCACATGAATCTACGGTATGGGAACTTGGATACACGGACTAGGGACAGCCGTTCGTGACGCATAGTGCGTTTCATAACGAACAGTACAATGGATACGATTAACCCGCCGAAAAGTGCGGCCATCATGCCACTGAACGTGCCTGCAAGTGTAAACATGAGCGTTGCTGTGATTGCTACATCGAAGAAGATGTCATAGGTAATCACACGGCGTATGCCGAACTTGAATAGTAAGAACAGCAGACCGGCTGCTGCAATGATGCCTGCGGTAATCATTGATGTGCCTCTAATTGGTTTCGGAATTTGTAGATTTCGCTCCAGCTAACTGAAGTGTTGTGTTTATCGCTGTAAACATTGTCGAGTTCTGTAGTGCGTTCGGCAGTGTCGATTAGGACATTGAGTATTTTTAGTAAATCGTTCATTAACCCTCCCAAACATTTGAAGCGTGAACGAGAAGTTCGTCTGGCTCTAAGCATCCATCTCTATCTGGTTCGATTTTAAATTTGACATCAGTATTACTTTCAATTTCTTTAAGGCTTTTGATTAGTCCAGCTTTCAGCAAATTGGTATCTTTTTCCCAGATCTTTGAAAAAATAATTTCGACTTCGTCTTTTTTGTATTCATTCTCTGTTAGGAACATTACGAATCTGACACCAACGTTTTTTTGAATTTTTTCGCAAATTTCGATTAGTTCGCTATCTCTCATTACTCCTCCTCATATCGTT
>Ga0180120_10001405_pt1 | contig 12280 bp, 8 predicted proteins | sample CPBDNA_3_FD_129677 | JGI IMG/M metagenome (GOLD analysis project Ga0180120, IMG submission 129677) | Freshwater to marine salinity gradient microbial communities from Chesapeake Bay, USA - CPBay_Spr_31_0.2_DNA (version 2) (version 2) | ecosystem: Environmental > Aquatic > Marine > Coastal ... | reverse complement strand
GCGAGACGGTGGGGAGGTGTATCGGTGGGTTTTATTTAGGGGGTTGGTGGGGTTGGTTGAGGAGGTGATCTGGCCGCAGACTTGTCTTTTTAAGGGTCGCCCCAATGATTCACTCAATTTTGATATGCATCTGCCGTTTGATTTTTATGCATTCAAATAACCATAGTAGAGAATCACCCAGATTGTCGACTAAAACCTAATCCATAGCCCAATAACCCAAAATAGCGCCACAGGGCGCTATTGAGAGGGATTACACATAGGGCTACATCTTTACCGCCCGATCAGAGACAAGCAAATCAACTCTCTTCCCCAGCTTAGTTAACCAGTTGGTGAGCGCAGCCAGAGTGAACTTATCAAGCTGGTCACAGATTAAATCACGGACTCTGGGGTGGGATAGGCAAACAAAGCAGCGGCTTGTATCTGAGTCAGTTTGCGGCCCTTTAAATAGCCTCAAACTCAATTATTTGCTGAAAGCATAGGCGCATATTGGGTAAATAGTCAGAAGGGAGACTAAGGCTGAAGAAGCTAGCAATGGGGACTTTAGGGATGGTCATGGAGAATTAGTGTGAGCCTAACCCTCCCTTATGCGGCTCTATTTTAAATGTCATCTTGAAAGCATTGAAGGATCTAACCGATCCCGCAACGCACGCTTCAACACTTTGCCAATCGGGCTCCGCAGCAGTTCATCAATAAACTCAATCCGGCTTATCCGCTGCGCCTTTCCCAGGTGGCCATTAGCCCACTGCCTTAATACTTCTGCATCAATCATTGATCCCGATGATAAGACCACAAACGCCAAGGGTGTTTCGCCCCACTGCTCACTCGGCGCAGCGATCACAGCTGCATCGGCAACATCGGGGTGACTCAGTAATACTTTCTCTAGATCAACCGCATAGACATTAAACCCACCGGAGATAATCATGTCTTTTTTGCGATCCAGTAGATGCAGGAAGTTTTCTTGATCCAACCAACCAATATCCCCACTCTTTTGAAAGCGCCTGCCCTCGTCATCAAACCAACTCGCTTCTTGAGTGGCTTCTGGTCGATTGTGATAGCCATCCATCATGCGATCACAATAACCAACCACTTCACCGGTTTGTCCCTGAGGTAGTTCATTGCCTTGCTCATCGATAATGCGAATATCACAGCCTTCACTGGGCTGTCCCACTGTATCCAATTTGTCTGGACGTTCATGGGCAGCTAAGGCGCAGTTAACGCCACCTTCGGTCATACCATAAAACTCCCATAGGCCCCCTTCTGGCCAACGTTGGAGTAATGATTCTTTAACGGGCTTATGTAATGGCGCACTGGTCGAGCATTTAAATTGATAGCTAGAGAGGTCTGTACTGTCGAGATTAGGATCATTCAATAAACGCTGATACTGGACCGGCACTAATACGGTGTGAGTGATTTTTTCTCGCTCGCTGATCTCAAGAAACCTACCGGTATTAAACTTCTCCATAATAAAGGCCGTGCCGCCATTAGCCATGGTGGACAAAAACATAAACAGCGTGGTGTTGGAATATAAAGGCGTAGATACTAGAGTCCGACATCGCTCATCGACCCCCAGCTCTGTCATGATCTTTTGTTCCCGGGCGCGATAGTGACGGTCGTGCAGAATACCCTTAGGAGTGCCCGTAGTGCCTGAGCTGTAGATTAGGTTGAATCCCCAATCCAGTGATATCGGCAACGCGACCTCATCACTTGGCGCCGATTCGATAAAAGCGCCAAAGCTTTCTCGGCCATCTCCATCATAATCCAGATTTTTAAGACCATTGGGTAGCAATGCTGTTAAACGATTAGCAATGGGCTCGACCATATCGGCATAGGCTTGGGAGACAAACAGCAGCTGTGCTTCGCTGTCATTAATCATGCCCGCCAGACTCTCTGATGATGCCAATGGTGACAGCGGCACAATGCAGAGACCGGCGCGCAAACCACCCAGAAACAACAGCCCATAGTCAACACTGTTGCGGCCCAGAATAGCCAGGCGTTGATTGGGTTCTAAACCTAACTGAATCAGCCCATGGGCAACTTGATTGAGCTTGCGATCGAGCGCTTGCCATGTCAGCCGCTGCTGCGAGTCAGCTATGGCGAGTTTTAGTGGATCGATTTTAGACCAGTGGTGCAGGCAGCTATCGATATCCTCACCTGATTGATTTGAATACACGCTCATAAACGAATCCTGTTAATTTTGTTACCTCGACACATAAGTCTTTGGCTTAACTTTAATTAAGGCGTAGTTGCAAACGGGTCCTCTACCCAAGGATATTTATCGCCCGTTGTCATTCGCTGATAGGGAATTTCTTTTATATTGAGTGACACCGCACCAGGCGCCGCCATATAGATCACTTCGCTGGCAATGGGTGCGAAGGCACCATAGAAATGCTGCGTTGACTTAACCACCAGTATGGCTTTTTCCTGAACGGAAATGCCAAAGTCATTAAAGATACAGGGTGAAAAACACTGACAACGCTCACTGCTGACAATGATTTCAATGCCTTCACAGCGCAAGGCAACGGCATCTCCAATAGGGGTAAAAATTGGATCCTGTTGCTCCTGCGGCCAGCGATGCTGGTAAGCTTTCTTAATACTGAGCACAAGGACCTTTATGTCCATAGGATCGCCTGAACTTGGGCCCATCTTGCCTCCGAGACGAACCTGTAAACTAGCACCAACACCAGCAGCGATGGCCACCTTGACCACCTGTGGATCGTATACAATTGCCATTGCGACATTCGTCACCTGATGCTCCAGCAACCACTGCAACGCAAAGGTCGAATCTGAGGGTGCGCCAGCACCTGCATTATCAGACTGGTCGGCAATAATCACTGGCTTGTGCTGATTATTATCCAATTGGTCGCTTAAAGAGAGCGCTTTTGGCAGGGCCTCTTCCAGAGGCAGTGAATGAAAATTAATCTGGTGCCTCAAGGCAAACACTTGCCTACCCAACTTTTCGGCAAGTTGCTTGGCTAGGGGAAAATTATCATTGGTTACTACCAGCAGTTTGCCACCGGCCTCTGGCACATCCGCGAAAGGAAAGCTATGGGCAAAGGACACGGAAAGTACGCCATCCAGATTTTCAGTGGCCACCATCGTATCAATAAACTCTCGCATTATGGGTGTGGATGTCGGGTACATACCCACCATATGGCAATCAAACAATGCCATTGTTGGTTTACTTTTCCCCAAACTGGCCTCGACCGCCAAATCGAATAATTCATTACCTCGAATAGCCACATCGGTATGGGGATATTCTTTGTAGGTAACGATAATATCGGCCTGCTCAATCATCATTGGAGTGAGATGGCAATGCAGATCCAGCTCTACCGCAATAACCACATCGGGGCCTGTTTGCTGTCGAATATGCCTAAGCAAGTCCCCTTCGCAATCATCATAACCCTCAGCAATCATCGCACCATGCAAGCAAAGTAAGACAATATCGGTCGGACCATTGCCCTTCAGCGAGGTGACTATTTCATCTCGCAGTATTTCATAGGCAGATCTTGTCGTCAGGCCTGCCGGCTGCGCCCAGGCAAACAGACCAAAAGAAAAGTGCTCCCCACGGACCTGGGACCTTTCTCGCCAGCCAGCAAAGGGGATCATATCGCTAAGCTGACACGTTCCTTCTTCTATGTCCTTCGTGCGCGTTATATTAAAATCAGCGATGCCCGTAGGAATAGGCGAAGAGGTATTGGTTTCGGTAAAAAGACCAGCGGCAAATATATTCATTTTTACGATATAGGTATTGAGCAGTTATCAAACACGTGAGCACAGTTCGTAACAGGAAAACAGGTAGTCTGGACATCCATTTTTATCGGGCGATAGGAACGTAATATTTAGTTGTCTTTCACCCTCTTTTGAGTACCCGACAAAGCTATTTGTATCAATAGGCTTTAAAACTAAGGTTTCTGACGGGGTTGCCAATGCTTTAATGGTGATATTTGCCAGCAACTGTTGCTGTTCGAATTCAATATCCCACTGCCAACCAAAAGATTCGTAATGTCCACAGTAGCGTTCGGCATTCTTTGGCATCGGTATGGTTTTCGGATCCTGATAATCGATGTCTGCTATGTCTCGCATCAAATCGCAATACACGTCTCTAAGAAAAGTCGCCCCAAGCCAATCCCCGCCATTTACTAAGATAGAAAAGATGAGATTCTTCTCAGGCACAACTCGCAGTAGTGCATTCTGACCAATGGTGACTCCATCATGTCCGAAAACAGGGGTTTCAGCCCCATTGAGTAAAAACCAGCCCAAACCCCAATCGGTTGTGAACTGTTCAGAATAGGATGGCAGTTTGACCTGAGATGTTTGCATCGCTTGGATAGAGTTCTTACTTAACCATTGAACCCCAGACTGTGTTTGACCATCTCTTGCATGTGCCTGTGCAAACCTGATCAGTTCAGCAGCGGTCATCGCGAGCACACTTCCGGCCGGGGCCATACTTAGGGGCAAATAGCAGTCCGATACAGGAACCCACTGATTTTCATCCTGTAAATTCCGCACATGCCCAATGGCAGCACGGAAACGGGGAATTTCCAGTGGGCTGACAGCAACCTTTTTCATCCCTAAAGGTTTAATAATGCGCTCTTCAATCGCCTCGCACCAGGAAAGGCCTGACATCACCTCCACCAATCTACCGGCTATACAGTAGGCTGAATTAGCATAAGAGAATCGTTCTCCTGGCGGATAAGCCTGAGGCAACAAATAACAACGGTCCATATAATGTGCGATAGGATTACCTTGATCAGCACTATCCTTAGGAGCGAATGCACCGGCCATACCACTGGTATGACAGAGTAACTGGCGGACAGTAATGGATTGAGTGGCCTCGGGGCAGGCAATGTTAAAACCAGGCAGATAGGTTTTAACTGGCTGATCAAGATTGACTTTACCCTCATCGACTAATTGCATCACCAAGCTGGCGGTAAATACTTTGCTGATGGAGCCAATTTGAAAAACTGAATCGGTGGTGGCTTGCACGCCGGTGTCAGTATTTAATACGCCTGCAGCGGCTTGATATAGCTGATCATTCTGCCAGATAGCCATCGACATGGCAGGAATTCGGTGTTTTTCAACTAAGGCCTCGACATGGGCTTGGATATTTTTCATAAAACACTTTCATTCCTAACCGCCGAAATATCGGCATCAAGAATAGCGGCTTCCTCTTCTACTAATCCTTCTCCCGCTTCAACACGCTTGATATCATCTTCAATCGTATTACCAGCCTTCCAATAGTGGAAAGCAAGCCACAAATAACCCGGTGTAAACAATAGCAGTGCGTAGCGCAAAGACTCTTGCCCAAACATTGGCATCAATAGATCGCTAAGCACACCAACTGCTAATGGCCCCAAACCAAGGCCAATTAAGTTTGCCATCAAAAAAAGTAAGGCAAAGGCAACTGAACGCATGCGATCATTGACCAGACTCTGAATCGCCGAGAAAATAGCCCCATTACACATAGCCAACAAAAATCCGTTTATAGCCAAAAATATCAACGCGATATACTTATTAGTTGAAAGATAAATCATTGCGAATATTAATCCGAAAAGAATAAAGACAACCGCGACGGCCCGCATCTGTAAGGCTTCTTTACAAGCGGCATAGCGGGTAGCCAGAATCCCACCCAGATAGCCACCGAACAAGGCACATACCCCCCAAGAAAAGGCCAACCAAAAACCCAGCTCACTTGCTCCCATTCCATGACTGCGAACAAAATAGGTAGGCATCCATAGAATAATACCCATGCCAAAAAAATAACCCACGCAAAATGCCGTCACAATGTGACGAAAGCTGTGTTGCTGCCATAAGGTATTCAGCACTTCTTTGAGCGAGAACTGTTCAACTTCTATGGTCGCTTTTTGCTTTAACCGAGGTTCATGCAAGGTGAGTTTGACCAAAATAGCGAGGAGAATACCGGGTAGCCCGATTACCATAAAAGTAATGCGCCAGCCAAAATTCTCGACCAACCAACCTCCACCAAGATAGCCAACAATCACGGAGATGGCGTAGGACATCCAGTAAATCGCCATAGCACGTGGCCGTTCAGCGCGATCAAAGTAATCAGCAATCAAGGATTGCGCTGGTGGCACGCATCCGGCCTCGCCTACCGCCACACCCACTCGCACCAATAGTAATTGAGTAAAATTACTTACCAAACCACAGAGCGCTAACATGACACTCCATAGCGCAGTGGTTACGGAAACGACCGTATTTCGATTACCACGATCGGCCCAACGAGCAATGGGAATACCTGCCACCGCATAAAATAAGGCAAAGGCAAGACCAGTTAATAAGCCGAGCTGGCTATCATTTAACGCTAAATCCTGTTTAATGGGCTCTAACAGCAAGGAAAGTACCGTGCGATCTAGATAATTAGATGCCGCAACGACTGTGAGCAGGCCAAGCAAATAATGTTTGTACTGTAAATTAAGCATTAAATAACTCTCGATCCGTTCGATCTTGCACAAAGGGTGACCCCTTTCATCCACATAGAGCTCCCTATTTTCTGACGCTGATAACACTTATCACGCCAAAAATCAGTCAGTTCTCGTAAATATGAGAATGAAAATTTCATAGAAATACTCTGCGAAGCTAGTGCAAAAGCATCGAACCTCGCAGAGTATATTTTTTGAAGTGATTAGAAATTGCGTGTGAGTTTCACACCAAAGGTACGCGGGTCAAAATAATGTCCATATACTGCAACTGGAAGCCCTACCAGATCACTGCCATCAAACAAATTCGCTACCACATCGTCATCTTCAAGATTTTGCACATAAAGAGACGCCTGCCATAATTGACTATCACTTTCCCAGCTTACTTGAGCATTGGTGCGATGATACGAATCCATTAAATCCCGATCTTGCCGATTGAAGGGAGCGGAAAACTGCTCGTCCACCCAGACCGTGTCCACTCTGGCCAGGAGCTGCCCCAGACCCATGGTCCATTCATATTGCAGCCCTAGATGCACTTTCCACTCAGGAGAACGGGGTACTTTATTACCAGAAAGATCCTGTAGCCCCAGCGCTAGTCGTTGAGCATCTACGTTATCAATGGTATTGAATTCATCATATTCCGCATTGAGGTAGGCGACGGATGCATCAATTGTGAAAGCGGAAAATGGTGTTGCTGTTCCTTCAAGCTCCAAACCCCAAACTGTTGCGGCACCGGCATTGGTAATCAAGGCACTGAAATTATCCCTTTGGAACTCTTGCTTATCAGTATAATCATAATAAAACGCACTGAGACTAGCTTGCATTTTTCGGTCAAACCAGAGGCCTTTGAGTCCTGTTTCATAGGCTTCCACGGTTTCCGGATCATACGATGGTTGTATTAAAGAGTAACCGCCAGCTTTGTAACCTGTGGCATAGGAAGCATACAACATCACATCATCGTCAATATGATAGTCAAAACCGATTTTACCAGTAATTTCTTCCCATTGATTACTATCAGCAACAGTTATTGCTAGGAGCCCAAAATCTGGTATATCTAAGATTCCCACATTTGATTTTTTATCCTTGTTATATCGTAACCCACCGACAATAGATAATTTATCCGTTAGCGGATACTCCACCTGCCCGAACACACCCAGAGCCGTTGAATTAAGATCATAAAAAGTATCAAGAATGGATTTTGATCCATCCGCGACGAAAAAATTATCCCAATCAAATGTTTCACTACCATCAGAATCTTCATCGTAGTAAAACAAGCCTAAAATCCACTCCAACTTACTATCAGCAGCTGATAAAAGCTGAAATTCCTGGGAAAAGGTTTCATGTGATCGTCTAAAGTTGCCATGCGCTAAAGTTACAACGTCAGACGCGTCGCTATCGCTCAGAATCGAAGACTTGCTGTTATTATACGAAGACAGGGAACGCAGCCGCATACCGTCTAAATCCCATTCGATATCAACCGACGCTCCTTGCGCTCTATTAAATACATCATCACCTGCATTAAACCTCACTTTTCTGGGATCGGATACGGTAGGGTTGGATTGAGCATTATTGAGTGTGTAATAGTCCACAAACCCGGGAGGCATACCCGTTGCAATTTCACTAGTATTTCGAGCAACATTATTATTCCCAAAATCTTCGAAATAATAACCACTGAAAGTGACCAAGACACTGTCCGTCAGATCGTATTCCAGTAACCCACGAAGACTCGTATAGTCAGAGTTTTTATAATCTTGACCACCTGATAACGATATATTCTCAACAAAACCATCACGCTTTTCATCGGATATGCTAAAACGTCCGCGGAGATCATCTGTCAGCGGACCGCTTATTGAGCCTTGAAGCAATCGTTTATCGTAGTTCCCTAAATCAATTCCAAGAGAGGCCTCAAATTCTTCTTTTGGCCGTTTGGTAATAATATTAATACTGCCACCTATGGCATTACGTCCATACAGTGTGCCTTGTGGCCCACGAAGTACCTCAACTCGTTCAACATCCGTAAAACCCTGCAAAATGTACTTGCTATCCTGAACATAATGACCATCAATATGGATCGGCACACCAGGATCCCCGCCTAGAAAGATATTGCCCATACCGACACCCCGTAACGTCACCTGGGCCGGCCCTGCAGTGGATTCCCCAATGGTAAGACCTGGCACAGAAAACTGTAAGTCGTAACCGCTTTCAATGCCTCGTGCCGCTAATCCTTCCTCTGTAATTGCCGATATCGCTAAAGCCGTATCTTGGAGACTCTGCTCCCGCTTATTCGCCGTAACAATAATCTCATCAATCGCACTCTGCCCAGTCGCCGCCTCACCACCCTGCGCCGTTGCCTGAGTCATACCACCTGCCGCAAATACCCCAACCAGGCCTGCCAGCAGTGTTTTTCGTGTTGAACTGTTTTTAATATTCATTCTCTTCCCCTTTTTACTGTCATTTCCATAAAGGTTATTGGGGTCGCAACCGGTCTCGCCGGGTTCGCAATAGATCTGCGAGATGGTGAGTACCCCATCCACAAGGTCGCCTGTGAGTCCGGTGTTATGCAGCAGATATTGCGTTGCCTGTAACAGGGTGAAGCGCCCTTTAACCGGTCTGGCTGCTTTGGATTGGGTTAGCTGGAAGGGAAAGAGAAATTGTGCACCGGTTTGCCGCGCCAGTTGGTTGAGTGACTCGGCAATGGTTTGTGGTGGCAGGTCCACGGCGTATAGCTGCTGTGGGTTGTGTTGTGCCTCGGCTACCGCAGTTAGTGGCGTGACCACTAACATCATGATTACAAGTAGCGTACTCGCCATCCAGTTAACACGGGGGGCATGGATTTGCTGTAATGACCCCTCTCCTTTTCCCATGGGCTGGTTTCCATTCCATGGCAACACCACTTCATGTGGCCTTGTGTGGTTTATAACTGGTGGGGTGGAGTAACCCGCTACTGGGTGTGGCGGTTTTTTGGTTTGCTGGTGGTTTATTTTTATAGTGGTGCCCCTCCATGGTGACAAACGCTGATATCACTGGTTTAAGTGTAGTTGAGGTTTTTGGGGTTTGGGTGTGATTCTTGTGTGGGTGGGGGTCTTTTGGGGCGGGGTTGAGGCCCCAGCCTACGCTGGGGTGACGTTCCGGCGGAAGCACGTCATTCCAGCGGAGGCTGGAATCTGAGGGAGGCCCCAGCCTACGCTGGGGTGACGGGTTTTGCTGGGGTGACGTTTGTTTGGTGGGGTGGCGGATTTATTATCGGCCAAGTCCCAGGTGGATGGTATTGGCATTGGGGCGGGTGACATCTATGCCGAAGCTGGTTTCCAGGACTTTTAGCATGGCTTCGGTTTCGCCTACTTTGAACTGGCCGCCGATGCTGATATTGGCGATATCCTGGTCGATGATTTTTATGTCCAGCTGGGTGTAGCGGTTGACCTCGGCTATGACCTCGGCCAGGGGTTCGCCGGCGAATAGCAGCAGGCCTCTGTGCCAGGCGAGCTGTTGGTCTATGTCGGCCTGGGCCAGCTGTTGGATCTGATTGCCCAGGCCTGTGTTGGCCTGGGGTTTAAAGTCTACGGCTTGCCCCTGCAGCAGGTAGCCGCGGGTGGGGGTCTGTGGCGCTGCGGTCTGGGTGCTGCTGGCGAGGGCTACTTTGCCTTCGGTGACTGTGACTTTTACGGCGTCGGGGTTTAAGCGTACGGTAAAGGCGGTGCCTACGGCGCGCACCTGGCCGTCGCCGGCTCTGACTATGAAGGGTCGGCGTTTATTTTTGGCGACTTTGAAGTGGGCTTCGCCGGCTATTAGTACTATGTTGCGTTGGTTTTCGACATAGTTCACTTGGATATGGCTGTCGGTGTTGAGTTGAATTACTGAGCCGTCGGTGAGGGTGATGCTGTTTTGCTCGCCTATGCGGGTTTCGTAGATGCCGTTGCCGGAGATGCTGTCTGGGTTGCCAAATAGCAGGCCAAGGGCCAGGGCTGCGGTGACTGTGAGGGCGCTGGCGGCTTGCCAGCTGTTGTTAAATAGCCGCCTTATCTGATAGCTGAGGTTGGCCAGGGTGCCTTCGGGGCGCTGGCTGCCGGGCAGCGGAAATGACAGTTCGGTGAGCAGGTTGGCTTTATGCCAGTATTGGGTGAGGCGTTTGAGTTGCGCTTTATGGGCTGGGCTGCGTTGCATCCAGGCTTTGAGTTCGGCTAGTTCTTTGGGGCTGGGCGCGCGGTCGCTGTCGAGGCGCACTAGCCAGTCGGCGGCCTGCTGTTCGATATCCTCTGTGGGGGTAAGTCTGTGGATATTATCCATGCTGTTGCCCTGCCCTGTTGTCGTTCTGTTCGGTATTGCTACTTTCATTTGTGCGCTGTTCTATATAGCTGGCACAGGCGCGTGCGCCTTTGGACATGTGTTTTTCTACGGTGCTGATGGAGATGCCCAGTTCCACCGATATATCTTTGTGGCTCATGCCATGTACTTTGCGCATTAAAAATACTCGCCTGCACTGGGGCGGTAGTTGCGCTACGGCTTCGCAGTGTATGCCGATAAGTTCTTCGGCCATGACTTGCTCTTCTGCGGAGTCGTCTAACCATACAACAGCTGACTCGTCGATATCCGCTATATAGTCAATTATCTGATGGGACTTTTTGGTGAGTTCTGTGATGGCGACATTGTGGGCAATGCGAAACAGAAAGGATTTGGGTTGTTCTATGGGTTTGCCTTTTTCGGCGCGGTAGGCGCGCATAAAGGCTTCTTGGGCTACGTCGTCTATGTCTTGCTTGCGCTGCACAAAGCGCGAGATAAACCGCCGCAGTGCGCCCTGATGCTTTTGAAAGGCTTGCAGTACTGGTGTGGTTTGCTGTGTGTGGTGTTTTTCCCTTGGCATCAATGCTTCCCTGGGCAATGGCTAAATACCGGGGTCACTGTGGTTTTGACTTTGACTTACGGAATAACGGGCGGTATTTATGTGGGTTCTTTTTTAAGAACTCATGCATTAATACTTAATGCAGTATTGGCATTTTCGCAAGTTATTCGGTGAAACCCCTCGGTTATAGAACTGTTGGGGGATGGGAATCCGCTAGTTGGGTGGCCTGTTATTTGGTGGAGGCGTGGGATTCTAGTGGAGGCGTGTCGTTCCAGCGGAGGCGCGTCGTTCCAGCGGAGGCGCGTCGTTCCAGCGGAGGCTGGAATCTGGTTGGAGGTGCAGGCCGAGGCCCCAGCCCCAGCCCCAGCCTTCGCTGGGGTGACGTTCCTTCGCTGGGGTGACGTTCCTGCGCTGGGGTGACGTTCCTACGCTGGGGTGACGTTCCTTCGCTGGGGTGACGTTCCTACGCTGGGGTGACGTTCCTTCGCTGGGGTGACGTTTCTTCGATGGGGTGACGTTTCTGCGGTGGGGGGCGTTCCGGCGAAAGCACGTCATTCCAGCGGAGGCTGGAATCTATTCCATTTAAAACAAATCATCATACAAATCACGCCACAGCGGGTTCATTTCTTCAATAATTCTTATCTTCCAATCTCGCTTCCAGGCTTTTAATGCTTTTTCGCGCTGAATGGCTGACATCATGTCTTCATGGGCTTCGTACCAGACTATTTTGTTGAGGTTGTATTTTTCGGTGAAGCCTTTGGTGACTTTGGTTTTGTGTTGCCAGATGCGTTGGGGCAGGTTGGAGGTGACGCCAATATACAGGGTGCCTAGGGGTTTGTTGGTTAGGATGTAGACAGAGGGCAGTTTTTCCATGTGGGGATTTTAATTTAGTGGGGGGTTGGGTTGTGTGATTTGGGTTTTGGTTTTGGGTTTGGGTTTGCTGGGGTGGTGGTCATTCCAGCGGAGGCGCGTCATTCCAGCGGAGGCGCGTCATTCCAGCGGAGGC
>Ga0180120_10001401_pt1 | contig 12306 bp, 5 predicted proteins | sample CPBDNA_3_FD_129677 | JGI IMG/M metagenome (GOLD analysis project Ga0180120, IMG submission 129677) | Freshwater to marine salinity gradient microbial communities from Chesapeake Bay, USA - CPBay_Spr_31_0.2_DNA (version 2) (version 2) | ecosystem: Environmental > Aquatic > Marine > Coastal ... | reverse complement strand
GACCACCGTGCCTCCGGAATTAGAAGCAATCGACCGGAAGTAATATACTTTCTCCAGGTTGGGGATGGTAATGGTAGTGGAAAAAGTGCCTACTGCCTGGTTGGTGGAGATGGTGACCTCGTTATCCCAAGAGACTGATGGGGTGACTGCCATTCCTCGATCTTCATCTCCCCAGCGGATTTTTACGGTGGGGTTCTGCCCGCCGGTGCTCTGCAATTGGCCGGTGAGCACTGCAGTCTCACGAGACGGTTGGGTGACGCTCATCGAACCAAACCCTACCGGGATGATCGTTTGGGCCTGGGTTAATGGGGAAAGCATTGTTACTGTAGCAATGAGAAAATTGCCTAAGTTTACTTTTTTTAGAAATGTCATAATTTAAATTGAAAAACAGAAAAGATGTAATTTTTTATATAAAAACAAGAATTATTTAAGTTGGGAGAATAAAATGAAAGCAATCGTGCAGGGCGGTAAACTGGGACAAAGCACTTATATTTATTTAGCATTATTTCCTATTTTAGTACGTAAGATAGTTGAAATTATAAGGCAGCACTCCTGGTAGTTTTTTACGCATTCGCCTCGTTATATGCTAGGTTTACATGAACTTTTTGTTTTTATCGTGAAAGACTCGAAAGTATTACCTAATTAGCCTTATTTTTTGTTATATTTTTATAGAAATTGTTATATAAAAAACTTACTTTTTTTTTACTTTTTTTTACAAGATTTTATATTTATTTAATATGTCCTGAAAATGTTACTTTATTTGTTTTTGGGCTAAGGTTGCTTGAAGTGGTTTAGGTGTAAAATTAAACTATTTAAGTCCATGCATGGGGTTGTATTTGGGCAATACATCGTTTATTTCAAAACTAATTGATATTTGAACTAGTACTTATTTTTTTTTTGTACATGATTTAGATTATGAAGTTTTTGAAATTACATTTGTTAATTTTTTTATTATCACTGCTTGGTTGTGGGGAAGAGGAATCAGTAATTTCTTCCGAAGAGCATATGATTCAACCAACGAGTTCGAATACTAATTCCTCGAATGAATTGGATGGAGATGTTTCCTTTCCCCAAGTTGTTGGAGAGACGAGAAAGACCGTTACAGGTTCAAATTCGGGTACTCAAGTTGTCTCGTCGGACGATCGAATTAACCAAATTCAGTCTGTCTTAATAAAAGCCAATCCCGATTATAAGGGGCAGGGGAAATTGCATGAAGAGAATGGAGAAATCATTGCTGCTGAGTTTCCTAACTGTGGATTAAAAGATTTATCTCCACTGCGAGGTCTTCAATTGCAGGCACTCGACTTAAGCGGTAATCCCGTCCGGGAATTAAGGCATTTACGGGGAATGCCATTGGTCAGGCTTTATCTTGAATTTACATTAGTGGAGAGCCTGGTGGAGTTAGTTGATGCTCAACTTGTTGAACTTCGATTAAATGGCAGTCCCGTTCAAAATTTGACTGGGTTAGAGGGGCAACCGTTAGAAAATCTTTACGCAGTTGGAACACAGATTAACGATGTAAAAGCTTTAAGTAGGAGTAACTTAAAGCAATTATGGCTGACTGAGTCCCCTGTTTCAGACCTCACTCCTCTCAGCGGATTACCCTTAATCAGTTTAACGATTCATCGCACCTTGGTAGCGGACTTAACTTTTATTAGAAAACTACCATTGATTCAGCGCTTGCATATTGGAGAGACCTTAATTTCAGACCTTACTCCACTGCGTGGATTAAATTTAACCCGTTTAGTTTTTACTCCCTCACAAATTGAGAAAGGGATGGCCATTGTGGAAGGGTTGTCCAATCTGAAAGAGATTGGAACTCAATTTGATGATCAGGGTAAAGACTTAATGCCACCTAATGCGTTTTGGGCTCAATTTTAAGCCTGGAAATTTATTATTTTCGGGTGATCGAAGAGCGGCCTATTTTAATTTTTAAAGCCAAAAAGTTGGGAAATTTTCTCTACAAATTTCTTTTGTTTAACGGTCAGGCAATTAATTTTCCAATTAATAAGATAGTTTTTAAACGATAACTTTTTATGTGATTTATCTTTATTTAAGAACATGCAGGCACTCCATCGACTAGGATCCTGTTCGAAAAAAGGGAGGAGCTTCATGGCAAGTTGCACATTACGAGATCGGTTGGTTGGCTGAGACATTAGACTCGCATTTTGCTTCTTATACCATTCGGCAACAGGAAGTTCTTTGGACCATGGGTGTTTGTTCATACGCTTTTGAGCATACTGGGCAAATTCAGGACCATAAGCTTTCCAATTGGGGTGGGGCGGGTTACTCTTCCATTCATCGGCCATTTTTCTTAATACGAATAAGGATGCAGTTTCACAGATGGTTTCCTCAAACCATAAGTTGGAACGATCTCCTTTCTTATATCCGCAAATAATGTGACCCAATTCATGGGCAAATTGGAAGGCATATTGTGACCAAAAAGTTTTTTCTGTATCCAAGCGTACAAGGTACTCGCCTCTTTCTCCTCTCCGGAAGAGCACGATTGGGCCAGTTCTTGAGCGTTCAACTTGAATGGTTGCCCGACTGCCTTGAGGCATATATGGCCAAATTTGTCTGGCCGTCGAATTAAGTACTTGTTCGATGTCCTGAGTGGATGCTCCACCCCAAATGTTAGGCTTGACCAAGATTTCAGGCGCTACCGTTTTCCCGAGGCCTCGTACAGGGAGAGTCAGGTAAATTGCTGAAGACAGGATCCAGAGAAATAATGTAGAAGGTGACACAGTTTATCAATTCTTTGATTTCCGAAGGGCAATATTATTGAAAATAATAGCTTATCTTATCTTGAGGACAGTCATTCATATTAATTTCATTTTAATACTGCTAGAGTTGAATTTGCCATTTTTTTATTTTGTAGAAGTAAAATAGAAGAGTAAACAATTGGGCAGCCCTTAATAAATTACAAAGTCTCATTCAATCATTAATCGCGGAGGTTATGAAATGGTCTTTTATTCCCAGTTACCGGCGGAAATCCAACTCTTATCATTTCAAGCATACAGCGCTAGTCCATACGCTTGATCGATAGATCGTTTCGTTACTCTCTACAATCTTTGTAGAGCAAATAAAAAAATGGAGGAGTTTGATACTTGGGTTTGAGCCTGGACAGAATTTTCAAAATATAAGTTCGAACGAAGTAATCCATAATCGAAGGAAAACGATACCACGAATTATCGTTTTGAGATGGGGGGGAGCTATTTTAAATATTTGGAACTGCTCCGATGTCTAGAAGATACCTATTTGTTCGGTAGTCATAAAAAATAGCCTGACCGTTGATGTTTTTCATAAAATAAATCCAGTTGGATGAATTGTTTGAGTACAAAAATGGCCATACTCCTTCTTGTGTCCATAACCACCCATGTTGAGAATGCCATAGCCAAATACCCTCAGAACCGTCACTTACAGTATATACCCATCCGAGTTTGGAGTGAAAAATCCAGTCGAGCGATGGGTAGAATAAAAAGGTTCCAAACCAATCTGAATTTCTCCACCCGCCACCAACCTCTTCGGTATCTCTCCACCAAGCAAAAGGGTCAACAATTTCGGGTGTCTTGAATTTCTTAATCGAACCTTTGGATTCGCCATAATTATTAACTGCGAAGCCCCTGTAGTAATATCTTGTACCTGGTTCGAATTCAACGAATTCGGCATGGAATAGGCCGGTTTGGGGATCAATCAATGCAGTTAAACGGATTGGATCACTAAAGCGAATACTTTTACTTACCCAAAAGCCAGTCTCGACAATAACGGAACCTCCATCAGCAAGAATTTCTCCCTTTAGAAGATAACGAGTTTCACTATTATCAGTTGGTTTGATTGTCCGAACAATAGCAGGAAGTGTATTTTCTGGCTCCAATTCTACTTCCAGGAGATCAACCATAAATTGTTTTGTGATAGTGAAATTGTTTTTATCTGTGGCCTGAACCAGAATCGTGAAGTAGGGGTGCCCGGAGAAGGCTTCATAGTCAAGCATTTGGTTGGTTCTCAGGGAACCATTTTGATCAACGAAGAACAGACCGTTGGATTTTGCCAGTTCTATTCTTTCCTGAAGTTCGATGATTTCCACTTGGTAGGCATCAATTTCCTCCTGTGATTTTATGACATCCAGGGAGAGGGCCTTGAGCTCCATGATTCGGTCCTGGATGTGCAGAGGATTTTCGTCAAAGGATAGGAGGGAATAGGAGAAAAATTGAGTGGGTTCAACGTTCAATGCACGGAACTGTCCAATCAGTGAACCGACGGGTCTATTTTCTTCGATTTGCAATGGATCGAAGGTATCAAAATCAGGCTCAAAAATATTCGTTACCTGAACGAAGAGGTTAAGGGGGGCCGTACCGAACTCATCTGAAACAATGAGGGAAAGTTCGTAGACATTGTCTCTATTGTTGTCTTCTGGATTTTCGAAGTCTTTAGGGGTAATGAAAGAAAGAGTCCCCATAGTAGAATTAAGTTCGAAGAACTGTTGGTCATCGCCATGCTCAATGGAGTAGGAGAGTGAATATCCGTCCGGATCGGTTGCATTGAACTCGTATACGAAAGTAGTGTTTTCCGAGACCGTCAGGTTGCCATCGGACTGGAAGTAAGGGGCAGCGTTTTCAAAGACATCGGTGACTTCGATATTTAAGTTGAGTAAAATTGGCGCACCACTGTCAGCAACCTGGATGGTGAGTTGGTAAACATTGTCGGTGTTGTTATCCTCCGGTGCTTCATAGTCTTTAGGCGAGAAAAAGGTCAGAGCACCGGATGACTGGTTCAAATCAAATAAGCTGGCGTCCGGTCCGTGGAGGATGGAGTAAGTGAATATGTCTCCATCCGGATCGGTTGCATTGAAGTCGTAAACGAAAGTGGTGTTTTCCTGAACGGTGAGGTTGCCATCTGACTGGAAGGACGGGGGGACATTTTCAAAGACATCGGTAACTTCGATATTTAAGTTGAGCGAAATTGGTGCACCGCTGTCAGCAACCTGGATGGTGAGCTGGTAAACATTATCGGTGTTGTTATCCTCCGGTGCTTCATAGTCTGCGGGGGTGAAAAAGGTCAGTTCGCCGGATGACTGGTTTAAATCAAATAAGCTGGCGTCCGGTCCATGGAGGATCGAGTAGGTGAGGACATCCCCATCCGGATCGGTTCCATTGAAGTCGTAAATGAAAGTGGTGTTTTCTGAAACCATGAGGTTACCATCTGACTGGAAGGAAGGGGAAGCGTTTTCAAAGACATCGGTTACATGAATAGTCAGTCGTTTTTCGTCATATAAGTTATTATCATCTTTGGCACGGAACCAAACTTCGAAGGTATTATTCTGGTCGGCATCCTGGGGGGATTCATAGTCTGGAGAATTGGTGAAATTGAAAAATCCAGTCGCAATATTAAGAGTAAACAAATTTTGATCTGCACCACCTGATTTTTCATAAATCAAGCTGTCGCCATCTGGATCACTTGAATTTATATCGAAGGAAAAATTTGAGTTTTCAGGAATCGAAATCTCCTGTTCTGCTGAGCCCAGCATGTTAACGCTATAAATTGAAGTAATAATGGGAGGATCATTTTGATCGGCTACGGAAATAGTAAAGTTTTTATCTAATGATAATCCACCCTGGTCCATTACACTAACCAATATATTGTATGTGTTTTTATTTTCGTAATCTATTGTTGTGGTAGATTTTAATAAATTTCCATCAATGGAGAAGTACTGATTGTCCGCATCTCCTAAACCGGTGGAAAGTTTGTATTCCAGGATCCCGCCTTCCGAATCAGTTCCAGAAAATGTTCCAACGGTTAACTCACCATTTGCGGAGGCATTAAATTCGTTCTGCCAATGGGCAAGGGCGAATTCTAAAATTGTGCTCTCTGTTGTATTCTGAATCCGAGAATTAACTAAATTGTTAGTGAAAAGTTCACCGTCTTCATGCGTATAAGTAGTAATATTTAAATCTGTAATTTGTGAACCCATATAATTCTTCAGACCATCCCCGGGTTCTCCGTCTTCAAAAATATTTAATCTAGTAACGCTCAAAATTGATGGTGCATATATCCATTCTACCAATGTATCAGGACCAATTGTGGAATTCAGATCTGATCGAATAATTTGAATATGATCTGAATATGCTGCATTTATTTCCCTGGCAGATGCAATAGTTTCCAGCATGTTTGTAAAATCAGCAATTCCATAATCATCAAGGGAACCTCCATTTCCCGAATTTAATGAACTATCAGTAAGGTCATAGCCATTGATCGAAATAAGTCCTTTTCCTGGAGTTCCGGCTCCGAAAATATTTAGACGACTTAATGTGAGCTCCGTTGGGATATTTGTGGTTAGGTTGGCAGAAGTTATACTACTCCCGATCATATCGAGAAGTTCACAACTGAATATTACGGATGGAATAAGGGAGGATAAAACAACGGTTGTTTCCCCTGCTGAGTGCGATGCATGGACGGAGCTATTGATGTCGCTGTTTGTATTAATTGCCTGAGCCACGGCCGATAAAGCTAATCCATTAATACTGATTGTTTTTCCGTTTATTCTTATTGAGTTTGCGGACGATAATAAACTTGAATCAAGTGTAACTTCATGAATCTTTTCGGATAATGGAGGATTAGGACCATCAATAGTTGTGTAAAATGAAAGATTTCCGTCTGAGGTGGAAGTGGTAAAAAGATCGATGGAATCAAATTTTACATTTCTTAAGTGTGGAAGTTGGGATTGGAGAGCCGTAAATTCTGCTGCTGCACCATCAATGGTTGACTGATTCGCTAATGGATCACTTGTTAAACTTTTCAATTCAGCCATGCGATCAATGATCTGCCCGATCGGTTGTAGTATATTATCCTGTTGCTGAAGGAAATAAGTTGTCCATTCCATATCCTGTGCAACACCAACGGATTGAACATCGACATGAAATGCGGTGCGGGGCGTTGCTGCAATAAGTTGAATGCCAGCACTATTTGTGGTTTTGCTCGCCGTGACAATTGCACTTAGGTTTGAATCCGCATTGATTGCATTGGCAATATCATTTGCGGTTGTATTTAGATCGGAATTGTAAGGAATCGAACCGGTGGATAGATCAACTCCATTAATTGAAATATGGTATCTGTAACTTGCGTCCCCATTTAATAGCTGAATTTCAGAAATTGCATATTGAGAACTTAGATTCGCATCCGCACCATCTTCGGTTAAATAAAATTCTAATGGATAGGGATTAGCTGGGGATGTGGTGAATAAAGTCTCTCCATTGTAAGTAATGGTTGAAAGCTGTCCGATTTGATCCCTGATTTGATTAAATTCATTCGAATAGTTATCCCGGTCGAACTGAGATTTTAAAACATCTTGATGTAGGGCTGTAAGCTCACCTAAGCGACTGAGGGAGTTACCGATATTGGAGAAATGATTATCTTGTTCATTAAGGAAAAGCAGGCCATTTATGATTCCATTTTGAACGGCAATATTCTCATTCAATGTATGGATTTTTGTTAAGTCGGTGAGTTCAGCAATTGAATGATTGGAAATATTTAAGTCAATTGGTGCCTCATTAATATCATTTAATGTAAGAATGAAATCCTGGGAAATGCTGGCATTTTGATCATCCTTTGCCTCCATACGAACCAAGTATGTGCTGGCATTAGACTCAAAGTTGAACGGAACAGCAGTTTTAAGAGATCCATATGTACTTCCGCCCCAACTACTTTGAGTTTCCACGGTGAATAGGTGGTTATGGGTGTCCCCCGATCCTGAAATGAGTGCAAAATTTACTGAACCTCCCTCAGGATCTGATGCATGAAAAGATGTTATTTGATTACCAACCGGTATATTTTCATCAAAATATAAATTGCTTGTGGTAAGGTTTTGAGGGGGCAGGTTTTCTGCGACATCAAGTAGGTTAATGCTAAAATTGCCTTCGGTTGTGGCGTTGTACTGATCTTTAACAACTACCTGAATGATGTACGGGGAGGCATTGGACTCAAAGTCAAAAACAGTGGCAGTCTTTAGTGTTCCATTTTGCTCCAGTGTAAAGAATGTATTGTTATTGTCACCCGATACGAAATGATAAGTGAGGGTGGCATTTGCATCCGTATCGGTGGCATTGAATTCTCCAATAACTGAGCCAATAGGAATATTTTCAGCAACGATTAAAGGTGCTGTTGTGTTAAGGTCGGTCGGTGGATTATTGGGTAGGGAGCTGGCATTGTTATCACTGGTTCCTGCCTGGGTTTCTACCCATAGGGAATGGCCGTCACTATCTTGATCGGTTTCGTGTGACAGAATGAGGTGTATGTTTGTTTGGTTCCCATCGACAGGAAGGAGATTGAATCCGCTTCCGTTCCAAGTGCCAAAGTGGGTGTAGGGTTCTCCAATTGAGGGGTTGAGTTCTCCGTCTTGGTTCCCGTCGGTGAAGGCCTTGATGTCGTAGGAATGGCCGGTAGGTAGCGAAAAGGAGTACATCCCAGGACCTCCGGATAATGTCTGTTCGGCAACTTTCGTTCCATTTTCATCGAATGCCCAGACAACTATCGGTCCGGGAACTGAGGTGTTATTTGTAATATTTCCCGATACAGTTGCATTGGTATCGGGAGCACCTTGGTAGAGCGCCTGTATCTCATTTTGAGTAATTACTCGGTTCCAAATTCTGAAGTCATCCATCCAACCTTTAAAGTATGATGAATTCCCTTCCGGTCGGTTACCCAGTGTGAAAAGGTTCCCCACATCGCTGACAATCTGGCCGGTTCCCGCGGTACGGGTGATGCTCATTTGTTCTGATCCGTCAATGTAGAGTTTCGTGTTTTGTCCAGTAAGTAAGCCATTCCATGTCAGAGTGATGTGTTGCCAATGGAAAAATGGGGTTGCTTCAGCAGTCTGCAGTGCAGGTGCGGACCCGGTGGTGCTCCGTACCAACCAATTTTTGCTGGGACCGGAGGCAAAGAATCTCCAGTAGCCCTGACTTAGGGAGCGTTTGGCAAAAACATATCCACTACCGTTGTGGTCGAGTTTTAACCAGCCGGAAAAACTAAGGGGGCGGATATCATTCAACTGAGTAATTCCGGCAAAAGTGATGTGGTCATCTACCCCGTCAAATCGTAAGGAGCCACCTTTTCTGCCCGGGCTCCATGGATTATTAAATCCATTCAGGGTACCGTTTAAATCATTTCCTGAGGAGTCATGAAGAATGGTCCCGTTAGTTTCGTCGAAGGACCAATGTGCAAGCATCCCAAATTCCAGAGGTGGGATGGAGCTCGCATTTTGCTCATGGGTTCCGGCGAGGTATTCGTGCCAATTAAGAAAGCCGTCGCTATCAAAATCGTTATCCGATAAACTAAAATCTACTCCGGTTAGATTGGTGTCGACCTGTGTCAGGTTGTAAGAATTAGTTGTGGAATTCCAGTCTGTAAAATGTTTCCAGGATTCTCCAGTACTAGGGTAACCGTTCTCATTTCCATCAATGAAGACCTTGAAGTCGTACCCCTGTCCGATCGGTAGGGAAAGAGAATAGGATCCATTGCCGTCGGGTAACTCTGCGTGATCGATTACAGTATCATTCGTATCCAGTGCCCAAATTATCGCTGGTCCGGGAACAACTCCTTGATAGCTGACTGTTCCCGATACAGAAGCATTTTGTTCATTACCGGTGTTTGAACCGGAGCTATTTCCATCGGTTGTGTCGAGGGCAAAGGTATTGGAGTCTGCAAATCCTGTGTTGTTTTGATCGGTTCCATTTCCAGTGTTGTCAGTAGTATCCAGAGCAAAGGCACCGGAGTCGGAAAAGCCAGTCCTTTCGGTTCCGTCATGACCACCGGTATTGAGTTCAAATCCGCCGGAGTCTGCAAACCCAATACTGTCCATCGGATTAGGGTTGCGGGTATCTAGGGCGAAACCACCCGAATTTGCAAACCCCGTCTGGTTTGAATCGGAAGAGGTCGCATTTCCATCTGCTGTGTCCAGTTGGAATCCTCCAGAATCCGCAAATCCAGTGTTGTTCATATCGCCGATTCCTCCGGGTGAATTCTGGGTGTTCAATTCAAACCCCCCAGTGTCTCCTATTCCCGATTGAAGCGTGCCATCATGTCCACCGGTATTAAGTTCAAATCCGCCAGAGTCCCCAAATCCGATACTGTCCATTGGGTTAGGATCATGAGTGTCGAGCTGAAAAGAAGGCGAATCGTGAAACCCCGTTTCGTTATTATCTCCTGTTCCCCGCAAAGCTGTCGAAGTGAAAAGATAGACAAAAAAGCAAGAATAGACCACACGACTCCTCCAAGAGTGTGGCAATCTCTTACTTTTCATGCCTGGTCGACAATCGAGCATCACTTGCTGAAATTATAGAATGTGAATCGGAACGGAGCAGTTTGAATAATTTAGTTATTTGTGAAACAACGAAATCCGACTGCGGGTGAACCCGCGTCCAAGGGACCGTTGTTCCAAAGGTTTGAGTATCGCTCGACTTGCATTTGATTATCTTCAAATCCGCTTCCAAAGGGATCTGGGTGTACTTTTTTAAGCCCTAGGTAAGAACCTCCGAAAATTGAAACCTTTAAATCAGGTCCTCCTCCTCCTGCTCCTCCTCCAAAGGAACTATTATCCATAGCATCCTCGGAAAATTCTGCAACATTCCCTATTAGATCTTTCAGATCGTATCCATTAGCTGGTCTAGTTGCCTCGGTTGGGCCACTGAGGGGGTAACTAAACTGACCCGCAGGTGCATGGAATTCACTTGCAAAACTCACATAATTCTCAGGCGTGTCGGCACCCCATGGCCAATTTGTTTTATTACTTCCACCGCTGGCTAATTTTACGAAGACAGAATAGGTTGGTAACCGGTAACCAGTCGCATTCGCGTCTACATGAGCATGGAAGTAGGTACCAAAAGATACACTGCTTCCCTGTCGGTAAGGGTTAGTTAAGCCGGGGTCGTATTGGCCGTTGTTATTGTCATCGTTGTACTCTTTGGGGTTAAAGGGGCCATCGTTTACATCCGAATCGGTGTATGGTTCACCATTATCGTACACTCCGTTTTGGTTTGGATCTTGGGCAAAATCGTATGGTGTCCAAGTGTCGGGACCCGTGTCGACAAGCCCGTTTCCATTTACATCCCCAGTGGCTTCATTACCATCGGTATAATAAGCGGGTATTAACCCATCTTTTTCTGATCTTGCGTTACACCATTTTATCACTTCCCAAAAGGTTACATTTGTACGAGGGGAAGCATTGGAATCGGAGGCCAAGGGGAGCCCCGAATAGTTATTAGCAATCGCCCACTCGGCTACTTCGTTCCATTTTGCATTAGTTATTTCAGTAGGATCTACTCGAATTTGGGAATTGATCATATTATATTGAAAAGTATCGGTTCTATCCATCCATTCATTCATAGTTGTGTTTGGATTATAATCCCAAAGCCACAGAACATCCATAAATACAGATTTTAGGGAAGCATCGGCTTGTCCAGAACCACCGGTATTTCCACCCCCGCCAGATCCAGTGAATCCCGAGGGTTGATTACCATAAGTTGCAATAACCCGAATTTTTCCATTTGCGGTGAATTGTTGGTTCCAATCGGACTCCGCATTCCAGGTGGCAGTTTTTGAACCAGCAGTTATATTGGAATCGATCGAGCCGTTCACATCGATACAGCGAATGGGGAAATTGAGCCCATTATCCGGACTGAACCACATTTCAACAAATGCTGATTGCCCTGGATCGAGAGCGAGATTGTAGGTTATGTCGACCAGTTTTGTACCCGATTGCTGGCTTGCGTTAACTGCAGAAACCACAGGTGGTGCTGCATACGCAGGCAGTGCTAGGGCACTTACTATCGACAAGAGGAGGAGTCTTGTTTTCATAATTTTAATGTTTTGAGTTAAATAAAATAATAACTATTAAATTACCATTAGCACAAAACAAGATAAAAATACAAAAAAAAGATTTTATATTCATAAATAAAATTTAAACTAATTTTCTGTACGAGCTTGCGAAGATTAGGGGTTCGAGCATAATTACACCATCTAATGAAATCCAAAAAGTCATATTTCTATTTATTTGTAATCGCAGTACTTTCAGTTTTGAGTCCACTCAGTGCTAAAGAGTTGGTTATTTGGATCAGTTCTTTCCAGGACCAGGTCTATTATGAACAGATGGGTGAGTTGTATTCGAAAGCGACCCAAAATGATGTCAAAATCAACGTGAAAGCATACGGTTTTCGCGAGATGCCTGATAAATTGGGAGTTGCCATTCGGTCGGGGCAGGGAATTCCCGACATGGTCCAGTTGGATGAAACTTTTTTTGGCGTGTTTCTGAACGAAGAT
>Ga0180120_10001400_pt1 | contig 12313 bp, 7 predicted proteins | sample CPBDNA_3_FD_129677 | JGI IMG/M metagenome (GOLD analysis project Ga0180120, IMG submission 129677) | Freshwater to marine salinity gradient microbial communities from Chesapeake Bay, USA - CPBay_Spr_31_0.2_DNA (version 2) (version 2) | ecosystem: Environmental > Aquatic > Marine > Coastal ... | reverse complement strand
CGAATTAGGATAAGTAAAGGAAACATCTGTAAAAGATATTTTGCTGTTCAACATCATCTTATCTTTTTTAATTCCAGAAATGATTGGAACTTCTTTACAATCATTTAGTTGTTTTAGAACATCATCAAGGGTGGCTTTCCCGAAACGAAAAGATGAAAAACCGGAATAGACATGGGAAAAAGCTGGTTTCATGCGAACGGCTGCTAATCCATAAATACCGAGAATTGGTAAAACATTGCCAAGTGACGATCCGCTTAAACCACCGTTTAACAATAGGAGAACTAATGTTAATAGTATAATTGCCCCAAAGATTGATGCTTCTACAAGTAAATGAGGAATAGTTTGTAGAGAGATCAACTTTGCTTGTGCACTTGCAAAAGAGTGAGACGCGATATGAAATTTCCCCAAATAAGTATTTTCAGTCCCTGATAACTTAATAGCCTTTATTCCTCCAAAAACCTCACTCGCCTGCAAATAACGATTCTTACTCGCTGCCATGTGGATATCTCCTAAAATACTTATTTTCGGTTTTAATATTGAAAATATTATATAATAGAGAATCGATAGCATTAGTACTGCGGAAACAGCGACTAATGGATTGATAATTAGGAGTAAAATAACTATAAAAATCAGAACGATAGAATATGCGAGCAAGTTAACTCCTGGGCGAAAAACAGTATTAACTATCTGATTTGTTTGAGAAAGAATCGAATTAGACATATCGCTTCCATTCCTACCCAAAAAATATTCGTAATTTTGGGATATAAAAGCTTTTAACAAATTACATGCCAATGAATGCTGTCTCATTTCGATAAAATTATTAATCAAAAATGTGACAACTGATTTATAAATTGTTGAAGAAAGAAGCAATACAAACGAGCCAATTCCCAAGCAAATGAAAAAGTCATCTAAATTGCTCAAACCATAACTTTTTAAAAAGTTAAACATTGAGCTGAGCAACGAATTGCTGCTCACAATACTAGGATCGCCTAGGACAGACAGAAATGGTAAAATTGACGCAATTCCTACCGCCTCAAATAGGCCCATCAAGATGACCAAAACTAAGATAAACAAACCCTGCTTCTTTTCATTGTAAGAAAGAAGTGATAAGCTTTTAAAAAATACATTCATGGATAAAATCTTTTTTTATATTACAACCAATGGTAAGAACTATTAAAGATTCTGATATATTTAATTGGATTCCACTTTTAATTCTGTACTGTAACTACACACCATATCAATAACTTGGATTTGGTCTTGAGTACTAAGGTAAGGACTCAAAGGTAAACTTAAGCATTGATCGGCGACCTTCTCAGTAACCGGAAAATCTCCAATTTCATGACGGAGGTTCTTGAAAACTGGTTGTAGGTGAAGCGGCACAGAATAATAAGATACTGAAGGTATACCATTTTGCTTAAGGGACTGCTGGATTAATTCTCTTTTCTCGGAAAGAATGGTGTACTGAGCGAAGACAGAGGTATTATATTCCCCTATAAATGGAGTATCTACATTTTCCACCTCAGATAATGCTGAGGAATAGGTTGCACCAACTTCTTCACGCTTTTTAACTTCCTCAGGAAATAATTCTAAAATTTCAAGCAAGATTGCAGCCTGAATTGTGTCGAAACGTCCATTAATTCCAAGTACTGGATGGTTACATTTACTCTTTTGCCCGTGAACACTTATACAACGAAATTTTTCGGCAAGTTCATCATCGTTCGTAAAAAGAGCTCCTCCATCCCCATAACAACCAAGTGGTTTAGATGGAAAAAAAGAGGTACAACCTATTGTTGATAAGTTGCAGGAATTTTCACCCTTATAGCTAGCTCCAAAACTTTGTGCAGCATCTTCAACGACTGAAATTTCATATTTTTTTGCAATAACATTAATTTCATTCATGTTTGGGCACTGTCCGTATATCGAAACGGGTATAATTGCTTTGGTTTTTTCAGTAATTGCTGACTCTAAAAGGGTCTCATCCATGTTAAAGGTATCATACCTTATATCGACAAAGACAGGTTTAGCTCCAAGTAAAGCTATGACTTCAGCGGTGGATATCCAAGTGTAAGGAACAGTAATAACCTCATCCCCTGCCCTAACCCCCAACGCCATTAAGGCAATGAGCAGGGAGTCTGTACCGCTTGATACGGTTACGCAGTGTTTGGAACCGGTATATTGAGCGAGCTTGTTTTCGAGTTCACGAACTTCTGGTCCAAGAATAAATTGACCATGGCCCATGACCTTTTGAATTCTGGAATTGATCCTATTCCCAATTAATTGGTGGCGGGTTTTTAGGTCAATGAATTCCATAAGTTACTACTTTGAGCGGCTTTACACATTTCATGAACCATTTGATCAAAGCTAATAGTTGGTTTCCAACCGAATACTTTTTTGGCTTTTGAGGAATCTCCGCAAAGTCTTCGGGGTTCATTCGGGCGGACAAACTTTGGGTTTATCCGAACATATTTTTCGTAATCGAGTTCAAAATATTCAAAAGCAAGTTTTAGAAAATCTGATAATTTATGGGTTCTACCTGTTGCGAGAACATAATCGTCTGCTTGCTCCTGTTGAAGCATCTTCCACATACCGAGAACATAATCTGGTGCATATCCCCAGTCCCGCTCAATTTCTAAATTTCCAAGTTCTAAAATATCAGCTTTTCCTTGAGCAATGGCTGTGGCACCTCGGACAATTTTTTGGGTAACAAAGTTTTCGCCGCGGCGGGGAGATTCGTGATTATAGAGAATTCCATTGGAAACATACATACCGTAGCCAGATCGATACACTCTGCCCATTTGTACGCAGAAGGCTTTGCAAACTCCGTAGGGAGAGGTTGGATTTAATTTGGTTTCCTCAGATTGAATCGATTCTAGGGCATTTCCAAAAATTTCAGATGATCCGGCAAGGTAGACTTTTGGTTGCTTTTCCTGATCACGGCAGATTTCCAAAAGTTTTAAGGTAGCATTGGTAATTTCATGAGTAGTTAATTCCGGGATTTCAAAACTTAATGCCACATGGCTTTGCCCTGCCAAATTATAAACCTCATCGGGTTCAACCTTGGAAAAAATTCGGCGCAAAGAAGAATCGTCAGACAGATCTGCATAATATAAAATAAGGGAAGATCCATAAATATTTTCATCTTTAACCAAATGATCGATTCGTCTACGATTTAAAGAACTGGATCGTCGAACTAGTCCATGAACCTCGTAGCCTTTTTCCAATAACAATTCTGCAAGGTAAGAACCATCTTGTCCCGTAATTCCTGTTATTAATGCTTTTTTCAGATTAAATAAAAGTTGATTCTTATGCCTAGTTAGAAAAACTCACAAGAAGTGCGTAAATTTTTGAATTATATATAATTTGGAGTTAATTCTTTAAACAGCCAACTTATTCAACCAACACCGGTTATCCATGTACCAATGGACGGTGTTTTCTAGACCGATATCTAGGCATGTCTTTGGTTCCCAACCCAGTAAATTTTTAGCTTTTGTAATGTCGGCCCAAGTTTCCATGAGGTCAGCTACATGTAAAGGCTTATAGTCGATTTTGGCTTTTCTGCCGATCAACACCTCTAACTTTGAAATTATTGTAGTAAGCGAGATCGGACTTCTTCCCCCTCCCAAATTAATAATTTCATACCCGACATCCTGCATAGCGGCAACAGTACCCGTTGCAATATCATTCACGTAGGTAAAGTCACGGGATTGAGAACCATCTCCAAAAAGTTGAATCGTTTCTCCCTCAGTAATCCACTTGATGAAACGATAAGGGGACATATCCGGACGACCCGCAGGGCCATAAACGGTAAAATAACGAACAACGGATACATCAATGCCGTACAGTTTGTGATAACTGTAAGCCATAAGCTCAGCCGCTTTCTTGGATGCGGCGTATGGTGAAAGTGGTTCATTTACCGCAAGGGCTTCGGTAAAGGGAATCTTCTGCCCAGCATATAGTGACGAAGTTGATGCGAGAACAAGCTTTTTACATTCTTGGTTTCGCATGCATTCAAGTAGATTAAGGGTAGCTTTTGTATTAGTGGATAGATATATGTGAGGATTTTCCATGCTATATCGAACGCCGGCACGGGCAGCAAGGTTAAGCACTGCATCAAACTGCTTTTCTTTTTTGAAAAGATCATCTAATTTTTCCTGATCTTCAATATCCAGTTCAATAAAAGTAAAATTTCGAGCATTCGGATGCTTATCTATTTGAGCTAAACGCCATTTTTTCAAGCGGATATCGTAATAATTATTTAAGTTATCTAAACCAATAACTTGGTTTCCTTGATCTAGTATTTCTTGGCAAACCTGCGATGCGATAAAACCAGCAGCACCAGTTATGAGATATTTTTTACTCAAGTTTAAAAATACTTTTTAATTTTCACTCGATTCAATATCGTAAATCAACTGGTTGACGAGCATATCCGCTGTAGTCAAAACTTTTGCATTTAGTATGCTTGGTGGATACCAAAAAAAAGATCGTAAGAATTTTTAGTTTTGACAGATTTTTTTTACCGGTAAATTTAAAATGCTAACGAATTGGAAAACTTCGGAGACAATGGCTGAGCTATTTAGCCAAGCTCAATGACTGAGGTTTTATAAAACTACTTACTTATGAATTTGGTGAGGACTCAAAATTAGAAGACTTATAACTTATTGATGAGTTGTACGAAAAAGACTGTAAAGATACCAAGAAAGCCACCGCAAACTCCACCAAGTAAAACAATTAATCTTCGCTTTGGTTTTTCCCGGGTTTTAGGAATAACGGCTGGGTCGATTACCTCTAAAGCAAAGTCCACATTTACATTGGCGAGCATGGCACTTTGCTTCTCGGATTCGAGTAGGCTGTAAAGTACTGCACGCATATCCTGTAAAGTGGTCTTGGCCAATTCCTGCTCGAGATACCCAACCTTCTTTTTACAATCGGCAATAGCCTGCTCACGGAGTTGTTCATTCAACTGTCTGACTAAATCATTAGTCCATTGGGCGGCAATTTCGGGATCTTTCCACGAAATGGAAAGAGTGATAAGACCAGACTTTTCTTGTTCCACATGAATCGCATCTTGTAGCGCAGCGATTCCATCTTCTGTGGTTAACTCTTCTTGTCCCTCAATAATTCTCCATGAGCTTGAAGCCTCATCCCATAAGTCATTAAAAATAATCGGTAGAAGTTTTCGCTTAGAAATAAACTGTTTTAGGAATTCTCTGGTTTCTAAAGTTGCCAAAACCCGTTGAATATTGGAACTAGATGGCATGGAAATACCGGCCATGGCAGCCAAGCCACCGAACTGGCTTAGGCTCGAGGATGCACCGGTTTGACCTTCTTGCGCGGAAGCAAGTAAAGTTTCTGCTTTAAATGACTCAGGAATACTTAGAGCATAAGCGAACGCTAAACCTGTACAGAGAACGGTAATAATAGTAATCGTCTTCCAGGCGGCTAGAAGGGTACGAATTAATTCAAGCAGATCGATCTCATCTTCATCAATAGAAGGACTTGATTCGACCATGACATATTTGGTGGATGGTTTGGGTTCTTCACTCATAAATATTGTATAAACACGCTACCGCCCTTAGCCATTTGCGAATCACAAAGCCAATTGGAGTGGAAAAGTATTCCCAGTGTTTTAATCTTTGTTTTTCAGGACTAATCGATCGCTCTTTCCGACGATCATCTTAACCAAGGGAAGCAAGCGACTCATCTGCCGATGCCAGCCTACTAAAATCTTTTCTCTGTGCTTGCCTCTATGAGCAGAATCCAAATCTTTCTCGGAACTTAACAGATTTCCTAAATTCATAAGGCGGGCCAAACCTTTATCTAAATGGGGTTCGCCTTGCTCACGGATAAAACCGGATACAAGTTTACGCAAACGAATCTCAGCAAAATAACGTTCCTTCCGATCTTCTCTAGCAAAAACTGAATTGACTGCACCTAATTGTTTTAAGGCGCGTAAGCCTTGACTTGCGGAACCTTTACTAATTTGGAGTAATTCCATAATATCTGCCATGGAAAGACTTTCATCACGACAAAAAAGTAATCCATATATTTGGCCAAGCGACTTGGGTAATCCAACCGATTGTGCTGCATTTAAAAATAAATCTATTACCGCTGACTCCCACTCTACCAAAAAACTAGTCTTGGATAAAAGGCCTTTAGAGACAGATGAAGTGCGAACCATTTTTTTATTATACATGAAGATACTAATTAGTTCAAGTATTTTTGAACAAACTGAACACGGGCGACGAGTTACTATTTTAGAAAGAATTAACGGCTGCCGCAGTTACTGCAAGTTGGTAGAGGATTTGTGTACCTGAAGTGAGGGTCTCTAACCACTTTCCTTTTTGTATGTTTATAGGCACAACAATTACATCCCCAGGTTGAATCTTTTTTTGATTTTGATTCCCACTAAACCAACCGTTACCACCTTTAGTAAGAACCGCACCATTTGATTTCACCACGAATATCCTCTTTTCATCTGCATTCTGAGAAAAACCACCACTCAAATTGATATATTGATCAACAGAAAAATCTGACTGGAAAAGATGAGATGTAGGAAATTGCACCTCACCCAATACACTAACCTCTTCTGGCATAATAGGAATATGTAATTTATCACCGTCTCGAAGAGTAATTTGGGATGATGTAGATCCAGCTAGCTGGGAACTCAAATCAATGACAAGTCTGCCAACTGATTTTGAATTACTTAATCTTTTAAGTAAACTCTCAGCAATTGAATTTGCCTTCTGGGCTGTGCCCTCATTTGTAGGCGTCAGAGATAAACTAGCAATATCACTCTCAAGTTGTTGAACCAGTTTCTCTTTCTGCTTTTCCTCTCTCTCAATCAATGATTTTCTAGTGAAAACAGCACCCCGTATGAATGAATCGTTGGTCAATCCTCCCGCTCGTCTTATAACCTCTCCAATTTTTTCATTTTTTCGAATTGTATATTTACCAGGAAATTTAACTTCGCCTGAAAGTTGAATGATACGATCTTCTCGCCATGATGGAATTTTTTTAACCGAAAGCACATCGCCGGGCTGTAGTTTTGTAGTTAGTGAATCTTCTAAAAATAATGATTCAAGCAAATTATGCTCTATCAAAGCTTCAACATCTGATTGATTAAAATCAACTTTCAACCTTGAAACTTCGGCAGCAAGAAAAAATGCTGATTCCTTTAAGCCTCCAGCAGCTACGATTATATCCCGAACTGTCATTCCAGCACTCAATGGATATTTGCCAGGGAAATGGACTTCTCCGTTTATTGAAGCCACCATTGTTCCAACCGAAGCTTCCGCATTGAATTCGAGTTCTTTTAACAATGGGCGGATCGCACGCTCCCTTGCCTCGAGATCAAACTTCGGCAGGATCAATATCTGGTCTTTAGGGTAAAGAACAAAATTAAATTCTTTATTATCAGTCTTGAATAATTCCAAAGGAGAAAAGGACAGTATTTGAACCTGCCCATCAGGATCTAATCGCCTAATCAATGCATAGTTTAAATCTGCACTATCTGAAAGTATCGACTTATTTTTCACCAAATCCACTAATTTAAGTCCTGCTCTCCACTCATATTCACCTGCTCGGTCTACTTCTCCTTGGAGTTTTACGGAATCCTTTTTCAAATCTGTGGATAAACCGATAGTAATACTATCTCCATTTTGAACTGCGAAATTAGCATCGGACACAAAAGAAAGAGACTTCAATAATTTATTCCCAAATTCATCCACTCTTTCTAACTGAATATCAGATGGATAGGCACTGGAACTAAAACCACCCGCTAACTCGATCAAATCTTTCAAGTTTGCTGCATCGGATAACTCATAAATTGCAGGACGAGCAACTTGACCCCCAACAGACACCCGGCTTTTTACCCTGGGTAAAAATATGACGTCTCCCTCGATGAGTGAATCAATTGCCGGATTTTCTCCATTTAAAAGCAAATTGTAAAAATCATAAACAATATTAGTGCTGTCTTTTCTTTTAAGGGTTACTTTTCGTAAAGAACCGTAATCTGTAAGCCCGCCACTCTGCAAAAGTGCTTCCATCATGGTACTTGTTGCTGGCAATAATCGGATTCCTGGATTCCTAAATTCGCCCGCCAAAAACACCTTAATTAAACGAACTTCTCCCATAACCACTGAGACCTGTATACCTTCGCCTAATTGCTCCCTCACTTTTTCCTTTATTAAATTTTTTAGATCCTGGAATGAACCACCTTTTTCAAAAACATTGATTGGACCGATTCCGGGAAACTGAATCATTCCATTTCGTCCAATCATGATGGAATAACCAGCGTTTTCCTGTCCGAATAATTGAATTTCCAAATAATCTCCGGAACCAACACTGTAATTAGATGGGATAGAAGTAACTCCCTGATTCATGGAAGTTTGAACGGAATCATTAAAGAATGAAAAACCAAATGGCTTAAGGTCTTCTTCGGGTTTCTCCTTAATCATGCTTATTTTATTTCGTAAGAGATCTAATTTGACAGATTTAATTTCAGTCAGTAAGTTTTGAAGATCAAAAATTCGATCATTGAAGTCCTTCTCGATTAAAAGAAACTCTGATTTGGTTAATTCCTCTTTCGCATTTTCGGAATTCTCTTTTTCCAATTTTAAATCTTCACGAACTGAAAACTCGAGTTCGGAAAGAATAAGAATTCGATCCTCAACCTTATCTTCACTGGCCTCTTCGATCTCAGATGAGTCAACTTGCTCAACTGAAGTGCCTGCATCAGCAAATGGCACTGATTGATTTTTTTTTATCTCATCAGTAAAACCAAGCATGCGATTACCTTCCTGTAATACCATTGCTCGCTGCTCAGGCGGCAAACGATTAAGCACAACTTGTGCCTGCGGAGAAAAACCCTGTGAGTACAATGAAAGGCACCCGCTACAAATGAAAAAAATTAAATTGATTAAAAAAAGAAATCTCATGGTTAAAATATTTTTGTTACTGTTGCAGAAAAAGTTAATCCACTTTCAAAGTAAGGGGAAGAGGAAGACTGCACTTCAATTTCTTCCCATCCTAATGAAGTTTGTACATTCAAATTAAAATTATCATAAGATCGTGAATTATAAACCTCAATTGCGAAATAATCGCTTGCAACGCCATTTGAAACGGAATTATTCCCTGAACCATCTTCATTTAAATCACCGGTTCGTAGTATTGCCCCCCATCCTATGCTAGAATCATATTGAAGTAATCCCCCAAAACTTACTACCTGCGAGTCTGTGTCGGCCCAATGGCCCACAGGTCGACCCCGATATCGATAACCATCCGAATATATGTGGTGGGCGTAAGTAATGTTACTTCTCCTAGAGTCACTCGTCCACCAAGTAGATGTAAGATCAGCGTATTCGGCAAATATCCGTACTGTGGCGTCATTCCACTTGTGCCAAGCTTCAATACCATACTGAAACATTAAGGCATTCGGAAAAAATTTATCTTCATCCTCACCGGCAACTTGGCCATAAATTGCAAAAGGAGCATCTAACGGTCTCCATCGTACATCGAGACCAGCAAGTTGATTCCCGGGTTCAGTTGCTGGATCTTTACCTGTATTGCCACCCGTATTATCCTGACTAAGGAATGCATCCACCCAGGTAGAAAGGCCTTCAGGGCGTCCCTCACCTCCTAATTGTATCATGCGAAACATACCGACCTCTAAACCATCTAATATGGTTGGATTAACATCAATTCGAATTCCCCATAAGTAGGGATTGGGTACATGCCTTTCTTCTTCCATCTGCCCAATAAAACTATGAAATGACCAGGGACCAATCCACGACAGCCATTTATTCTCAAATGGTTCTGCAATTCTACGGTCCAAGGAAATTGCCGGGATTGGACGGGCATTGGTGGAAAGAATCAAACTACCATCCCAACCAGGGCCCCACCAGCGATCGACTTTTCCCAAACTGGCCGACCAGTTACCCAAGCGGGCGGCAATGTAAGACCCATCTAATTCAAGCCCCTCGTCTTTTCTGCCCTTCCAGTCATTTTCAACCCCGTACAGTGCAAGTAAAGAAAGTTTAGCCGCAAAACGATCATTCATCCATGATGTCTCCACCCCAGTTGTAAAACTCCCTCTTGGCTGTTTACCAAATGATCTTGAGGTTATCCGATCGTCAGAAACTCCAATGCTAGATTGAATGGAATTCCATCCCGATCTGTTTTCTCTTTGCATTTTATCTCCAAGTAAATTAAGTCCCCGTTGCTGTTCATTTTTCTCGCTCTTGAGTCCCCCTAAATTTAAAGGCCAACTATTGATCGTTCCTTTCAACATCCCCTCGTCCTGCAAAAGTCTTATTTCATGGCGCAAAAATGGATCGTGAGGAGCTAAGAAAGGTTCAGCAGTAGCCTTTAGTACAAAAATAAGGCAGAAAAAAACAGAAGCTTTAATCGAAAATGTTGAGAAATTCATACAGTAATTTAATACATGAATTACTACCCGATGAGCAATCTCAAAGAACTAATTAAAATAAACTCGCTCAATTTTAAAAAATCCATAGAGATGAATTAGTGCATATGGAGGATGACCCATTATTTAGGCGCACTCGGCAACACGCAGAACGGAGGCTCACCTTTGGAGCGACTCAGTCGGCAAAAGACAGGCTGGAACAAATAAAAGATTTTTTGCGCCTAGAGAAAGAAATGCTCCAACGATATCATCAAAAGGGCGACTCTGGAATTCGTCTTACGCGCTCCAGATCGGTAATAATGGACGTACTGATCCAAACCCTCTTTAAATGGGCCATGTTTGTGGCAAAAGAAAGCATGGGCACAACTAAGCAGATGAGCATATTGGCGACCGGTGGTTATGGTCGAGGGGAACTGTCTCCACTAAGTGATATCGATATCATGTTTCTGTACCCACGGTCATCGATGGGAAAATCTTTGGATAATTTAAAAGAAATCATGACCCGTGAAATACTCTATCCACTTTGGGATGCAGGATTAAAAGTGGGTCACGCATCAAGAGAGATCAAAGAAGCATTAAATGAATCTCAAAAAGACATTCGTAATAAAAACTCAATGCTCGATGCTCGATTTGTCTGCGGGGATCGTAAAATTTCAAAGAAGTTCATTGCCGGCTTTTTAAAATTTTGTCGAAAGCATCAACCCGCACAATATTTGAATGAACTTCTTCAACATCAAATTGAGAGAAGGGAAAGCAAAGGAAATACCGTATTTTTACAAGCACCTGATGTAAAAAATGGAGTCGGAGGTTTAAGGGATTACCAAGGAATTCTGTGGATGGCTAAAGTGAAATTCAACTTAGTCGGACTGAAAGGTTTGATTGATAAAAAATACCTTACCGAACAGGAAGCAAAATCCTTTGAAGATGCTTACTCTTTCTTACTACGAGTCCGAAATGAGTTACACTTTCGAAGTAGCCGACCAGTGGAGACCTTGCACCTCGAAAAACAACCTGATATCGCACTCGGATTGGGGTATCCACAGGAATGTATTTTTAGAAGGGTGGAGGCATTCATGGGAGATTACTACACTAAAGCACAAACTATTCATCAAATGAGTGGTATCTTGGAAGAACGTCTCGTTCATGCCAATAGTGGTAATACATCAAAACTTAGTTTTAGAAATGTACTGAAAGCCTACCGAGCTGCCCCCTCGCAAAAAGTGGATAATTTTGATCTACGCGAAGATATTTTAAGTACGGTAGATACCAAGATTTTTGACAAGGACCCCGAGCGAATGATTCGACTATTTCGCCATGCTCAAAGGTTAAATGCCTCACTTTCTCCTGATCTTCGCGCCTTGGTTCGAAACCGGCTTTCTTTAGTAGACTCCACTCTAATAAATTCTAGCTCCGCAAATGTGACATTTCGCTCAATCCTGCAGGAAGTAGGGAATGTAAGTCCTGTTTTATGCGAAATGCATGAATTGGGAGTTTTGGGTCGTTTTGTTCCGGAGTTCGGTAGACTCTCCTGTAAAGTTCAACATGACCTTTACCATCGTTTTACCGCGGATGTTCATGTTTTGCATTGTATTACTACATTAGATGAAGTTTTCCAGGGTAAAAAGAGTAAATCAAAACACTATCTTGAAGCACTGAGAAAAAATGAAGTGCCCGGTCTCCTCTACCTTATTCTTTTCCTACACGATCTTGGAAAAGATCAGGGACCAAAAGGTCACTGTGAACGGGGAGTAGAAATTGCTCGTGGCTTAATGGAGCGATTGGGAATTTCAGATGAAATGCACGACCGCATACTCTTTGTAATCCGAAATCACCTCGAAATGTCTAGGTATGCCAACAAATTTGACTTGGAGGATCCGGAGGTTATTGATT
>Ga0180120_10001398_pt1 | contig 12319 bp, 9 predicted proteins | sample CPBDNA_3_FD_129677 | JGI IMG/M metagenome (GOLD analysis project Ga0180120, IMG submission 129677) | Freshwater to marine salinity gradient microbial communities from Chesapeake Bay, USA - CPBay_Spr_31_0.2_DNA (version 2) (version 2) | ecosystem: Environmental > Aquatic > Marine > Coastal ... | reverse complement strand
TGGCTAAACAGAGGCAATATCAGGGCAGAACATTTTTTTATCAGGTCCAATTTGGGTACATCGCTAGGGCTGGGATCAGAGTCCCATTATAGCGATCAAAATCCAGTTGTCAGCGCCTGTGGGAGGCTTTGACCTTAAATTATTAGTCGCGCCTGGAAACTTGGCTTGGAAGAACTATTGTCAGAAGTTGACTTTTCCATTGTGGCTGTATTTACGAACAGTCCCACTGTCTCGATCTGTTACCCACGCTAGCCGCCACAATCAGTGCAGATAACCCTCAGGCCCGTTTTTTATCGCCCTGTGTATGATCCGAGGTTTTAATGCCCTGTTTTCTGAGCAGGCTGGCGTTATCTTTCAACAGCTGTTTCGTTTCACCTGCTACAAAACGAGTCAAAACACGTCGAATTAAAGGTTGGTAGCCCAGACCGTTAATTTCGGCGAGTATCTTGAGGTCATCGATTAATGACCGGCTAAGTCGAATAGAGATTGACTGCATAGCCAATGCATCATCAATATCCTCGGGCCTATTTGGCGAAATCTCAGCATGCTCCAATGAAGCGCCGAGCGTACCGTCTTCCCAGTTCGCGTCTGTACTTGGTATGTTCCTAGACATGTTGGTTAACCTTTAATTTGTATATACGAATTGATTGTTTATCTGCTTCAAATGCAGACTTTAGATATATCACGCCATCGACAAGAATAAATATAATCTTTAACTGACGGCCTCTGTCTGTTTTTGCTATAAACCATTCCGTCGGAGGATCAGTGCGATGTGATTCGCGATTGTCTATGAGTGTTACAGAGGTTCTATTGTAAAAGCATTCTGCAACCTCTCTTGCAGTCACCTGATGCTTGTCAGCTAGTTTGGCCTTTATTTTCGCCGACATCTTAAATGGATAATGAGCCATAGTATCTTCATTCCTTGAAGAAAGCGTATATACGAAAAATAATATTTTAGGGCATATATCGTATATACACAATAGCACTCTTTGCAGCTGGGAGCAGATTAAACCGGACTAAACAAACCTACATCCCAAAAAATCCAAAACTAGTCTATTTTTAGTAGAGGGAGGGTCTGCTCGCAGGAACTGTGAGTAGGCTTATCAGCGTTACTGTAAAAGCAGTGATACAGGCACTACCGCAGGCACAGGAATGGCCGACAAAAAACACCAGAGTACAACAAGCCAACAGCAGCCCGCAGCACAGGCGCCCAGCACCTTAGCCGGGGCCGATATGGCGCGCATATATAAAGAACTGCGCACCTCATTAACCCGCTTTGCCTACCGCTACTTTAAAACCCCCCAAGAAATCGAAGACGTGGTGCAAGAAGCCTTTGTGAAAGTGATAGAAGCCCGCGAGCAGCGGGAAATACTGCACCCCAAGTCTTATATGTTCCAAACCGTCAAAAATCTCGCCCTCAACCGCATTGCCAAAAGTGACTACCGGCTCACAGATAGCCTGGGTGACGGAATAGGGGATGGGGCGCAGGAATCGGTCTCACAGGTAACGCCGACCATGGAAGAGCAGTTTGAGAGCCAAGAGCGCTTCCAGCTCTTTTGCCGCGCAGTGCGGCAACTGCCCATTAAATGTCAGCGGGTATACATTTTGCGCAGAGTCTATGGCTACACGCAAATTGAGATTGCCGAGCAGATGGGCATTAGCATCAAAACCGTAGAGGCCCACCTCACCAAGGCTATTGTTCGTTGCACCGACTATATGGACGAACAGGAAGACGAAGCAATCCAGCCACCACAACCGGGGGAAAAACACGGCGGGCGTTATCATGGATAACCACAGCAGCACAGTCAGAGAATTTTCGGCCAAGGCACTGATAAAACAGGAGGCCGGCGCCTGGATAGTGCAAATCGACCAGGGCCCACTCAGCAGCCAACAAACCAGCGACCTGCAACAGTGGATGGCCCAGAGCAGCTTTCACCGCGAATACCTGGAAAAACTCGCCCACAACTGGGACGCCATGGCCACCCTGCAACAACTCGCACCCCTGTTCCCGATCAGCGAGCCAGCCGCCGCCCAACCAACCTTAATACAACGCATAAAACAAAGGCTTAGCCCACCAGTCTGGGGCTCCGCCCTAGCCAGCCTGGCCCTGCTAGTAATGGTATTCAGCATCCAGCAACCCAACCAGTTTCAAACCAGAGTAGGCCAGCAGGCCATGCACCAACTGCCCGATGGCACCAGCCTGTCACTCAACACCAACAGCCAGGTGCGCATAGATTACAGCGCCGACCGCCGTGCCGTGCACCTGCTTAGAGGCGAAGCCCACTTCGACGTAGCCAAAAACCCCGAGCGCCCGTTTATGGTGTACGCCGGTGAAGGCATGGTGTGGGCCGTAGGCACCGCCTTTAATGTACGCTTTGTGGCCGACCCCCAAGACAGCTTTGTGGATGTTACCGTCACCGAAGGCACCGTCAAAGTATTTGCTCAGCTAGACCAGAGCCTACCCGTCAACCAGCCACAACAAAACAGCACCCCAGCCGCCAACCAGGCCCTGGAACAGTTTGTACAGGCCGGCGCCTCCGTGCAGTACAGCGAAGTAATACAGCCCACAGACAACCCAGCGCCCACCGCCCTGGAACAAAAGCTTGCCTGGCAGCAGGGCGCCCTCATATTTAAAGGCGAAACCCTGCAACAGGCAGTAAAAGAAATAGGCCGCTACACCAACAAACAACTAATTATTATCGACCCCGCCATCAGGCAGATGCGCGTAGGCGGGCACTATAAAACCAACGATATCGACGGCCTGCTGGCCTCCCTGGGCCGCGGCTTTGGCATCCAGATAGACCGCGTGGGCAACAACCAGATACATCTGTCGGGTGCCAGCAGCACAGCCGCGCCCTGATACAGCGCAGCCTGCCCTAAGAAACCAGGCTCAAGCCCTGTTGCAACCAGGTACAAACTATTTTCTTTAATCACTAAGGGTATTTTATGGTCTTCCGGTCTCCCCAATATGCATTAACAAAAATCGCTCAAAAAACCGAGCAAGCTGTTAATGCTAGCCGGGACGGCATATTTTCAGTGACTGAAAATAAGACCCAGAGGAAGGGTCGCCCCCAAGGCAGAATATTCGCCGGGGTCCCTTCCATTGTCTTACTTCTCTTACTGTTCATATCCAGCGCTTTACTGCACAGCCATGTTGCAGCCACAACATCCACAACAGCGGATACCAAGGCCAGCAGCATCAGCCAGCAAATAAGGCAGTTCAACATCCCCCGGCAACGTGCAGATGGCGCGCTAACCGCCTTCGGCCAACAAGCTGATTTGACTGTGGTGTATCAGTACGATCGCATAAAAAATTACCACACCAACCAGCTACAAGGGGATTACAAAGTCACCCATGCGGTAGCTATTCTCCTTGCCAACACCGGCCTGAGTGCAGAGTTTGATGCAGCCCGCTATCTGATTATTACGGATCAGAGTAAGGGGAAGAAAATGAATACAGCAAACAGCAGTAAACGAAAAACAGTACTGGCCGGCCTGGTGGGATTATTTGCCGCAGGCGGCATGACTCAGGCAGTGGCGCAGGGAGGTGAAGCGGCGACTGGGCAGAGTGCGATTGATGAGATTATTGTTACGGCGAATAAGCGGGAGCAGAGTTTGCAGGATACGGCGATGAGTATTTCTGTGCTGAGCGGAGATGAAATCGACCGTAAAGGGCTGGTTAGTATGCACGATTATCTCAATTCCATACCAAGCGTTACATTTATAGATTCCGGTCCTGGCCAAAATCAAATTATTATTCGAGGTATAGGCCTCAGCCAATTTGAGCAAGCCACAGTTAGTAGTTATTTTGGTGAAGTGCCACTGACTCCATCTATTGGTGGAGGCGGGTTTGCGCAGCTTGGAGGCTCGTCAACCGACATGAAAATGGTCGATTTAAAGCGTGTTGAGGTTCTCAAAGGTCCGCAAGGTACGCTTTATGGGAGTGGCTCGATGGGTGGTACCGTCCGAAATATCCCGAACGCTCCAGAGCTAAATCAATTAGAAGGGTATGTCGATATGGGCTACGGCATAACTTCAAACTCTAACGAAGGTAACAATAAGCTAGTGGGAGTATTGAATCTGCCGCTGGTAGATGACAGTTTGGCGCTAAGGCTTGTTGGTTACCGGTTTGATAATTCAGGCTATATCGATAGAGTAAGTGAGCCTAAGGTAGAAGCATTAGCAGCTGTAACGGGACTCTCTATAGATCTTAGCGAAGGTCTGGGGGGGCACACTTATACAGGTGGACGGGCTTCGCTACTTTGGCAGCCTAGTGAAAGAATGAAATTAAACCTTATGTTGGCGAGTCAGACGCTCGAAGAGGATGGAAATGGCTCAATCGAAATTGGTTTAGGGGGTTATCGTAGTGCTGTTCTAAGTGCTTCTGGTACTCCTGAGTTTAACGAAGATGAGTTTGATATTGCCAATATTACCTTTGAATATGAATTCGAATGGGCATCCTTACTGGGTACCTATTCACACTTTGAGGGCGACGCCAAATCTCAATTCATAGCCGCTGATGCGTTTCTGGCAGGAACTATTAGAAGCTATAGTAGTAAGAAAAAAGGCGACACACTTGAGCTTCGCTTGACGTCAAACATAGAGGGTCCATTGCAGTACGTAACAGGCGTCTATTATGAAGATTTCGCACTAACAGGTAATCAAATAGGGGAGTGGTCAGGCGACCCTGTTAATAGTCCTGTGCCTCCTTTGCCGGGTACCTCTGGTCCAAATGGCTACCCAATTACATACCTGTTTCCGATTGAGCTTCAACAAAGTCTCGAGCATAAAGCGATATTTGGAGAGATATCATACTCACTAAATGAGCAATTGGATTTAACGGTTGGTGCACGATGGTTTGATTATGATCGTCGAGATAATAACCTTGGAAGTGAATTTTTTGGGTTCTTTGGTCAGTCGGACTTAAGTACTACTGAGAGAGACAGCACTTATAAATTGAATATTTCTTATACACCCAATGACGATGCATTATTTTACGCACAATGGGCAGAGGGATTCCGTTTGGGCAGTGGCCAAGTTCTGCCTCCTGCATCAGTATGTGATACGGATAATGATGGTAAGTTAGATTTTACTAATGCATCACTGGACCCCTCGGTACAATCAGACTATACATCCAATTATGAATTGGGTGGCAAGTTTACCCTTTTGGATGAGCGCTTAACTCTAAATATGACTCTCTATCGCATTGATTGGGACGAGATACCGGTTAATATTTTTGATACGTCAGTCTTATGTCCAGGTAATCTTCCGGTTATCGAAAATGCTGGTGAAGCAAAGTCTGAAGGTTTTGAGTTGGAGACTCGCTATTTAGCGACACAAAACTTACAGCTATCTCTATCAGCTTCTTACATGGAAACCGAAATTCTTACTGATGGCCTTGGCACTAGGGGAGACAGGCTGCCTTTGGCCCCTCGTTTTAATGGCATTGTAGGCATGCAATATAACTTTGAATGGGCTGAGCACTCTGCATTTTTGCGGACTGATTATAGCTATATAGGAGACTTTATTTCGGATGGAAGTTTCACGGTACCAGACGCGGAAAGCTATGGGAAGTGGAACCTGCGTGCCGGAATTGAGGTTAATCAATGGTCATTTGAGATTTATGGCAATAATCTAACCAATGAAGATGCCTTAGCAATAGGGCAGGATGTCACTGTAGGACGTCGCGTTGCCCCAAGAGTTATCGGATTCGACGTTGGTTACACCTTCTGAATACCCATATCTGGAAATGCATAAATTGCGCGTCTATCTAGGCGGGCGCGCAACTTTATACTATTAGCAACATTTACATTCATAAGTTCCTTTAAGTACCTAATATGATGTTTTCTGCAAGCCTGAGGCAACAGCAAACTTATGCTCTGCCGACGATGGCTACATCTTTTATAATTGGTTCTCTTGCGATTATGCAGGGTATGTATGCCAAGCATTTTGGCTTGAGCCTGACCACATTGGCTACTGTTGTTTTCATAGCAAATCTCTTTGATGTTATTACTGATCCACTGATTGGGTACTATTCCGATCGCTATCATGCCCGGTCAGGCACTCGAAAGCCATTTGTTATGTTAGGTGGTTTGTTATTTATTATTAGTAGTTATTTTCTCTATGCTCCTGTTGATATAGGGGCGCTAGAAACAATCAATGAGCGTCAATCAGCGCCCTTAAAGATAAGCCCAGTCTACTTTTTGACTTGGTATCTTGCTTTTTATTTTTCATGGACTCTGTTTGAGATCCCTCATCTAGCTTGGGGAGGGGAGCTTGCAACGACATCGCAGGCAAAAACAAAAATCTACGGTATGCGTGCATTTGCCGCCTGGGTCGGAATTCTTTTGTTCTATCTTGTGCCTTTTTTACCTATATTTGAATCAAAAGAATTTACGCCTCAGACGCTTTATTGGGCTGTGCTAGGGATCGGTTTCTTCATGTTGCCATTGTTATATATATGCATGAAGGTGACACCTAATAGTATTGGGACTCAGCACGCTATCCCCGACACACAAAAAAAATCAGTCGATCTAATACCCCTTTTTAAAGAGATGGCTACGAATAAACCATTACGGTTATTTTTAACTTCCATGGTCCTATTTAATATAAGCGTCTCAGGCATGTGGCTAACACTGTTTTTTATTTTTGCTGACACATATCTGCAGTTGGGAGAACGGTTTGCTGAGGTTAGCTTAATTGGTCTTTGTGTGGGTATCCCAATGATGGGAGTTTGGTGTTGGTTAGCGAACTATTGGGAGAAAAGTTTCGCTCTTAGTCTGGGTTTGCTGCTAAGCACTGTCGGTATTTTTGGAACTGGATTACTAACACCAGGAGAGACAAGCTATCTGCCAATAACTCTGGTTTCCATTTTGTGCTTCGGCATGGGTGGGCCGGCGTTTAACTGCCTCGCGCCAGCCATATTGGCTGACATTGTTGACTATGGCACCTTGAAGTATAGCCAGAGTCGTTCGGCGACTTATTTTTCGCTTTATTCTTTGGTATCAAAAATAGCCACCGCCATGGGTAGTGCTTTAGGATTATCAATTGCTGGCTTTTATGGTTTTGATCCCACGGCTATGACTCAGTCGTCAATGAGTATTTTTGGCATGCAGTTTGCGATCGCTTGGCTGCCTGCTGCAATAATGTTAATGGCGATTCTCTTTGTTTCTCAGCACCCTATTACTAATTATCGTCACAATATTATTTGTCGACGTCTAAAATTCAGAAACGCTTCTACTAAAAGACCAGGTTACACGCGTTAGCCTAGCATATATATGTGAACGGAGACTAAGGCTAGGAAAAAATCTTTGGTTGCTTACTCCAAAAGTAACCATATAACTAATTTTTACTAAAATCATTATAAGGAAGTATAAATGGTAAATATAGATTGGCATCTCCGAGCCAAAGACGCCAGATTTCTTGTTCGAAATTTTATAAACGGTCGTTATCGAAATAATAGTGGAGACCATTCTATTAATAAGATATCGCCGCGAGATGGAAGTCTTCTCTATGAGTTTCAGGCGAGTGGACCAGAAGATATTGAATATGCGATCAATTCCGCTAGACAGGCCTATCATGATAAATGCTGGAGGGCCTTGCCTCTCCAGAAGCGTGCTTCGGTTTTACTGAAATTGGCTGATCTGGTAGAGGATCACAGGGAGACCCTTTCTTTGTACGAATCGCTTGATTCTGGCAAGCCAATCATGCAGGCGTGGGAGGAAGTATTTCAGGCTAGTGAAATACTAAGAGACGCAGTGCATAGTGCTAGTAATGTTTTTTCGCCGCACATGGCCGATGGCTCCTATTGTGCTTATCAAATACGTAAACCTTTGGGAGTGGTGGGAGCCATTATTAGTTGGAATTACCCACTAGTCATAGCTGCGATGAAAATCGGGCCAGCATTAATGATGGGTAATAGTCTCGTTCTTAAACCATCTGAATTAACACCCTTATCAGCGCTTTATTTAGGTGAATTGGCGGTCGAAGCTGGTGTGCCTCCTGGAGTATTTAATGTAGTCAATGGGCCAGGTAGTACTGCAGGAAAAGCATTGGCATATCACACGGATGTAGATTTATTGAGTTTTACTGGCAGTAGCTTCACCGGCAAAAAAATCCAGATTGCCGCTGGGCAATCCAATATGAAACGATTGCTATTAGAGTGCGGTGGAAAAGCTCCCTATTTGGTTTTTGATGACTGTCCCAATAATCTTGATGCTATGGCTACCGATATCGTAGCTATGGCGTTTAACAATCACGGTGCTAATTGCCTCGCCAATACGCGATTGCTAATCCAGGCAGGGATAAAGGATACATTGCTACCTAAGATTGTAGAGCAAGCCTCACGGCTCATTCCGCAAGATCCGTTAGACCCAAAGACGATATTTGGTGCTTTAATAAACGAAACTCATATGAATAAAGTGCTGGCCTATATCCATGGCGGTGGCAGCGAAGGCGCCCGACTTATTCTTGGTGGAAATCGGACTCATGTTGATATAGGTCCTGCAGGCAATGAAGGGTTTTATATAGAACCTACTATCTTCGATAAGGTAAACCCGCAACAAAAAATCGCAAGTGAAGAAATTTTTGGCCCAGTGCTTTCGGTACTTACGTTTGACGACGAACACCAAGCAATCAAATTGGCTAATCAGTCTCGATATGGCTTGGCGGCTTATGTTGCTACTGAAAACCTCGGCCGGGTTACGCGCCTCATTCAAGAAATTAACGCTGGTTTATTTATGATATCAGGCACCTCAATGCCATCTGAACAGTACATTGAGATCGGAAAAGAAGGTCGACGAGACTCTGGCTTTGGCCCAGAAGGAGGGATGCTGGGTTTGTCGTCTTATAGCGTTTCCACAGCGGTACATCAGTGGACCTGATTCTTAATCGACCACTTAATTTTGATGCTTAGATAGCAAAATATTAACACAATCTTAAATATAAATTAGGAGATAATTTATGACAGCTGCAACTCAGAAAAGCAATGGAAAAACTGAAGACAACATTGAACATAGCTACGCACGTGCTCATAGGATCTTAAAGGGTATTTGGACAGATCATGTCGCTTTTAATGCTACTGTTTATCCCGTATGGATTGAAAGTAGCGATTGCTTTTGGTACCAACGGACCACAAAGTCGGGTGAAGGCGATTCTGCGGTCTTCGGCAAACAATATCGTTTAGTTGAGGCTAAAACTGCTATAAATAAGTTAGCCTTTGATCACGGAACTTTTGCATCTTCTCTGTCGGAGGCAGCCGCACAAAAAGTTGATCCTGAGAATCTCCCTATTGACAACGTAGATATAAGTTTGTGTCCCTCTACGGTGACTTTCACAGCTTTCGACAAGCGATGGAAATACGATTGTCAGCAGAAAAAATGTTTAGAGATACAGTTACTACAAGACAATTGGTTGCAGTCACCTGACAAGGCCAAAGTGGTTTTTACTCGCGACGATAATCTATGGGTTCGAAATCTAAAAACTGGCAATGAGCACGCCTTAACTCATGATGGCCATAAAGAGTATTCTTATGGCGCAATGTCCACGGCATGGGGCACTGTTTTTGATTCTTCTGTACTTCCTCAAGTGAAGTGGTCGCCGGACTCCAAAATGCTATTTGCTATTCAGCGAGACACGCGCAAAGTTAAAAAATTGCCGGTCGTTCACCATGTGCCAAAGGATGGAAGTTTGCGTCCACAGCTTGAGCAGGTGAGTTTAGCTTTTCCAGGCGATGAGCATGTCGAAACATATAGGCTGGTGGCAATTAATATAGAAACTGGCCGATTACAAGCTGCGGACTATAGTCATATTCATGTGAGTAGTCCAGGGCACGGTTTTTTTACTGAAGGTAAAGGCTGGTGGAGCCAAGATAGCCGGCATATTTATTTTATAGATCTAGAACGGGGGTATAAAAGAGTAAGTGTTGTTGTATTTGATGCCTGCACTGGTGTCACTCGAGTCTTATTCTCCGATACTGAGAAAACCCAGATCAACTTAAATCTGCACTATGACGATAGGCCTACTTTTATGCCTTTGCCCGATAGTGATGAAATTATTTGGTTTTCTGAGCGCAGTGGTTGGGCTCATTTGTATTTGTATGATCTCAAAACTGGCGCGCTTAAAAATAAGATTACTCATGGAGCTTGGTTGGTAAGGGGGATATTGTCCTTTGATATATCGCGCAGAGAGGCCTTTATACAAACCGCTGGACGTTGTGTTAATAGCAACGGAGATGCGCGAAACTCTGATCGTGATCCGTATTATTGTGACCTGGCTAGAGTCAATATTGATACTGGGGATATTTTTACTATTGTCGCTAGTGATCACGATTACTTTGCTGTCTCAAAGAAAAACTTTAATACTTACGTTGCGATAGATATGGGGCGAGATGCAAGACTATCTAATAGTGTCTCACCGACGGGAAATTTCGCTGTAGTGACACGTTCACGTGCTGACGAAATTCCTGTGAGCACCGTTTATGATAGAGAAGGTAGTGAGGTCTTACTGCTCGAAACAGCTGACATCTCGGCGTTACCAGATGGATGGCATTGGCCCGAGCCAGTTAAGCTGTTAGCAGCTGATGGCGAAACCGATATTTACGGCCTCATATTTCGTCCGTCAGATTTTTCTCCTGAAAATTCATATCCCATCGTATCCCATATTATGAATGTGCCTGAATCACCCTGGGTTTCGAAAGGTTCATTTAGTAATGGCGAGACTCTCGATTGGAGCTACCTTGATGCGGCAGCTTTAGCGGAATTGGGCTTTATAGTGGTACAAATCGATGGTCGAGGCGCTCCTCTCCGGAATAAGGCTTTTCAAGACGAAACGTATGGTGATTATTGTTCTAGTAGTAAACTGCAGGATCATGTTGCGGGAATTAAGCAATTGGCTAAACGCTATCCTTACATGGATATCAATAGAGTAGGTATTACTACACATTTGGCGGGGGGGTCGGGTGGTGTGCTAGGCCTGTTACAGCATTCAGAATTTTATAAGGTAGGGATCAATGGATGTTTGCATGATTCTAGACTTTGCTCGGCGTCCATGCTTGGGGAGAAGTATGAGGGTATGTCTGTTCCCATAATGGAACCTTTAGAAACAAAAGTGGAAAATTTAAAAGGTAAATTACTACTATGTCATGGCCTACTTGACCAATGTGTTCCTCCGGCTTCGTCTCTGCGGGTGGTAGAGGCATTACAAAAAGCTAATAAGGATTTTGAGATGATTGTATTGCCCAATATGGGGCATGCGTCATGTCCAGATTACCTCACGCGGCGGACCTGGGACTTTTTGGTCCGTCACTTGCTAGAGATCGAGCCGCCAAAAGAGTATAGATTAATGACGTTTGCTGGTGGCTATGAAGTTGCGAAATGTGCTCAATAGCTAGGGTACCCGTTTTTATTGGTATTAAATTAAACAAAGTAATTTGCCCATGATATGGCACTTTGATTCTAAGCATGTATATATCGGATTTTTCATCGTTCTCTTCGAGGCATTTAATAGGTGTCTAGATGCCATGTTCACATCTCCGTTGCCGCGCTGATAAACCGGCCAACATGCGCCTTCGCACCCAACTTGTGCTAGAGATCAAGCATGAATTAAAGACCTGAAGAATGACCTAGATGGAAGCCGCTGCGTTATTTGGTCTCCCAGCCCTGAGTCAGCGATTTACTCTGTGGTCGGCTTGATTTGGTAGTGCTGGATTGGGATCCTTCGCTGCGCTCAGGATGACTCGGCCTTACTAAGCAATAAACCATTTCCAGGGAGGAAAACATGCAAGATGAAATCACACTAAAAGACTGCCCCCACTGTGGTGGCGAGGCTACTCTAGCCAGCCCGGCGCAATGGCCTTATTTCACTAATATTGTGTTTTGCCCTAGCTGTTTAGCTAAGGGCCCTCAGGGCCCTGATTTTGCAAATGCTATTGCCCAGTGGACGCTGCGGTTTGGGGCTGAGCACCCCGCTGAGGAGGGTGCTCCTGCAAAGGCCTGCCCCTACTGTGCCTGGGAGGAGGTGGTTGAGGGTAATAATGGTCTGGGTAACGAGCCTGGGCATGAGGGTACGCTGTACTTTACGGCATGCCCTAATTGTTTGGCCCGGGGGCCTCATGTGCGGGATAAGGGTGCCACGGTTGAGGCTTGGAATAGGCGGGTGGATGGGTGAGTTTGTAGGTGTTGGTAAATATTCTGGTTGGAAGGTAGGGTTTTTTTGGGTTTCGGAGTCTTATAAGTACAGTGATTAAATTTTAAATCTTTTTAGTCCGAAACTTTGTAGCCCCTGCTGGTCTGTATCACTCCCCCTCCTTACAGCAGGGGTT
>Ga0180120_10001387_pt1 | contig 12366 bp, 3 predicted proteins | sample CPBDNA_3_FD_129677 | JGI IMG/M metagenome (GOLD analysis project Ga0180120, IMG submission 129677) | Freshwater to marine salinity gradient microbial communities from Chesapeake Bay, USA - CPBay_Spr_31_0.2_DNA (version 2) (version 2) | ecosystem: Environmental > Aquatic > Marine > Coastal ... | reverse complement strand
TCCAACTGTCACCGAGTAGCTACCCATAACCGACGAATAGAAAAACAAAATGAAGAAACCAATAGCTAAAGAACTACATGCGTTTGCACAAGAGATAGCCAGGCGCTACTCACGTACAGATCGAGAGGGAAATGTGAACAATGAAAGCTTCCAGGTCCAGGACGTTATCCCTATGTCGGACCACACGGCTGTCATAAACTTTGTTAAGAGCACGGGCAAGATAGGCGTAGCCTTCTGCTACTATATCAACAGGGGTGCATCCAAGGGATGGAAGTACTTCTTCCCCACCGACTCTCATGTCAGTGGGTTCCAAGCATTCTTTATATACAAGACCGAGGCGGAGCGTAAGAACTACGACAAGAACTTCTAACGTCTCCCGCGTTTGTCCCTATCTTTTCTTCTTTTTTCCTCTTCCCTTTTCTTTCTACTGGTTTCAGTATCTCTTTCAGCATCCCTTTCTTCTCGAGTTTTAGGGGCTGACTGTGTGTCCCTTTCATTACCTTCTATTACGTAATCACTGTAGTTAAGCAGTCTCAATATAGCTTCTTGTGTGTCAGAAGCTGATGCTGCTTTCTCAATATTCTTATAGAAGCGAGTGATATTATACAGTGGTATTCTCCCTGCTAAAGCCAGCTCACCTATACGAGTAGTCATGCGAATGAAAGCCTCTTCTTTTTTCTCAGGATCTTTTAATCTATTCCACTTAAGGTACTGCTCATTGATCTCTCCAAACGCATCGAACACAGGTAGAGTCCCTACATCTTTTCCATAAGTCCTTCCTGCTAACGTGTTAGATAGTCCTTGTAAGATATCTCCTACGAGGAAGAGAGAGTTGAAGTTACCTAAGATAGCTGCCCTGGCTATATCTTTATTGTCTTCTTCATCCCATCCCGCAAGACCCATACCTGCTGCTACAAACTGGAATCCTACAGGCATCATCACATGATACATCAAGAATTTATTTAACCCACCCATAAACTGCTTAAGGTTTTTATCTCTAAACCCTCTACGCATATTGCGGAGTCCAGACATTTCTTTTCTAAGGTATTGCTTAGGAGAAGTCTTAAACATATTAAGCGCTCTATTAAACGGAGAGCTTGTCTGGAAGTAATCCTTATCTGTCACATCCATAGACTGCTGAGTAGACTTTGTGTCTGACTCAAACTTACGCACCGCATAATCTATAGCCTCTTGAGGGGTAGCTTGCGGATTCTCTCGCATAAACTCAGCCTTATAGTAGGAGTAGTTAGGCATACCTCCTAAGTATATAGCGGTTATATCACCCGCCTTTACAAACCCCATCATGAGATTAACAAAGAAACTCCCCGCTCCTTTAGTGAATACCCCTGACGCTGGGTCACTTCCGTCTAATCCTTTAGCGCTGTATGCCTCTATAGACTGACGTATATCTGTAGACAATCTATCTTGTAAGTACACAGAGTTCTCACGTATCTCGTTAAAGACTTTTAAAAACTCTGTCTTATTCTTAGCTGCGTAGTAAAGGTAGTTACCTGCTCCAATATCTAAAGCGTATGTAGGTATAGAAGTCAACTGCTTGATAGCAATGTTAGGAGATATACCTAACCTTGTCGTAGCAAACAAGTTGTTCATAGAGTTAACGAAATCATTACCTCTCTCTGTTTGAAGACCACGGTTAGCAATGTTCTTTATTGCATGGTCTATCATATCCATAGTCACCTCCCCCTTGGCATTAGTGATAGCCTTACGCATGAGTGGATTGGTAAAGAGTTTATTTATATCCCTAATTGTAGGGCCCACGTTAGCAAACCACTGCATGTCTTGAGAGTAAGTTACTAAAGCGTTCATCATATCTACAGGCATGATAGGCTTTGACCTTGCTTGTCTCATCTTAGTAGACGCTGCGGCTACTTGACTATTCGCTTGAGGAGACCTACCCTTCTCTCCTAAAAGATCTAATGGTTGGATAACCTCTCCCTCTCTATACATCCTCCCTCCATAGTTTTCATTCCAAGGTAAATCCGTGCGGTATATATTTTTATATGCCTCATTAATTTCAGGATACATAGAAGGGTAGAACTCATTCATCTGCCACTCAGCCATAGCTACCACACCTTTTCCTGCCCACTCTACCAACTCATCCATCGTTTTCTTATAGTCTTCCCCTAAGAGAGACTTCATATTTTCAAAGGCGGGGACGTTAGCTGGGTCTTTCATCTGCATATACAGATACCCCACTTGGTTCTTACTTAGAGTAATAGCTTTCTCGCCCTTTACTCTTTGTAAGTTTTTCTTATTTTTTCTTGTCGGGTTAGCATCATACTGATCCTGTGCTTTTTTTACAGCTTCAGGGTTAGTGTATATCCCCTCTACTACTTGCTTAACAGAGTTGTCTTTATTTATTTTACGCCACTTCTTCCCATACACCTCCTTCATCTTCCCGCTCACCGCCTTCTTCGTCTCCATCATGCGCTTCTTATATCCACGTATGCCTTCATTCAAACCTTCATACACCAGCTTACGGGCGTTCCCTCCAAGCAATACCCCTGGAGCTTCGGCTATCCTTTCCATCAGTCCCTCTATCGTTTCTGACTTTACAAATATGTTCTTCGGGTTTAAGCTTTTAATAAACTTCACCACTTTATTGTCATTGGCTTTCGTAGCTTCAGCGCTACGCTTCAAGTCATCGGTAGCCTCGTTGATTTCGTTAACCACATCAGGATCATTAACATCTACATCCCTGCCCGTAACATCTTTAAATACTTTTGCAAACTGCTCATTGTATTTAGCGTGAGCGGCTTGCAGTTCCTCTTTAAACATCTCTCTTCCCTCACCTATAATCCCACTTAACATTTCTTCCGCCCTACTTAACGACTCCACCTTGATGACATTAGTGTCATCCATAAGTTTAGAGTTATTGATAGACATAACGATCATTAAGTCTACCATATCGTTCCTGTCTTGATCCGTCTGGTCTACCTTTTCAGACAGTGCGTTAAACATTTCATTAAGAGATTCATTACTCTTTACTATATCATCCGCCGTAGCCGCATCATCTGTCACCACTTCTTTTATAGCAGCCAGTCTCTTGCGCGTTTCGTTATCTATCTTCACCCCTTTCAAACGTCCCGACTGTACCACCTCATACTTCCCGTTGAGTATAGATTCTATCTTCGCATCCAACGCTTTCACCTGGCGCTTAGTCACTATATCTACCACCTCATCCATGAGGTTGGATATATTTTTCTTATCCGCTTTCGTTACCTTTCCTAATAGATTCATTAGCTCTGACTTAGAATAGGTCGACCCTTTAATCGTAGGTAAAGCCTGGCGTATAAAGTTTCTTAGGTCCCGCTTCACTGCTTGCAGATCCATCCCACCTCTCCTTCTCTCCATCATCTTCTGCCTCATCTCTCTTATTCGAGTGTTCATCCCCTTGGTAGGGTTCACCCCCAGAGCTTTTTGCATATCGATAATCATCTGAGTCTGCTGGTCTGTCTCCTGCTTCCTCTTCCCACTCTCGGCTATATACTCTGGCTGCTTCTCTAAAAACTCTATCGTCTGGTCCATTATCTCCCTCTCTGAGATCCTGTTACTTTCTTTCCTTTTATTATTTCTCGCGTTCAACTTATTCATAAACTTCTCTACCCTCGCAAAGAGTTTCACCCCTACCCTGGCACCACCTTCTATATTACCAAAACTTACAGGCATCTGACGGAACATATCCGCATCGATAGCCATCATCTTATTTACCTCCTTTACCTTTTCTTTCTTTATCCTTACGAGATAGTCTTTAATCATTGCGTCGGAGAAGTTATTCTCCCTTCCGAACTTAATGATATCTTCCACAGTCATATTCTTGTTGAATATCTGTGTCTTTATATCTCCCTCTATAGCCTGGGTCTTTATAGGAGCGTCGTCTGTGAGGACGTCGAAGTTATACCCCACACTATACTTTACTTTCCCACCCTTAGTTTGTATCTCGCTATAGTAGTCCTCTAATTTATTGTTCACCTCTACCTCTCCCGTGATGGGATTCCTTTTCCCCTTGTCTTTACCTGTGGTATACAGCATCCCCTTGCTGTGGGCTACGGACTCTTGTCCATACTTCTTCCCTATCTCTATAGCGTCTGCCTCGCTTATATCAGGCACGAAGAAAGACTTCTCTGGCCTACCGTACTTCCCGCCTATCTTCACCGCATCATAACCCCTTGCCTCAAGCTCTGCCTCTAACTCTTTATTCCTTATAGCATTCTCCTTCGCTGACATGGTCTTGTTCGCAGGGTTCTCCGCCGTCATATGTGCGAAGCTTCCCTCACCTTGAAGGGCCGCCTCTATCCTTGCTACAAACTCTCTTTTAGTTTGCTTGATCGGAGGTATAGCCTGTGTCTTTATACCCGTTTCCTGTAATTGTTTTTTAAAGCTTTCAGCAAGCTTTATATCTACTACATTAAAAGCATTGAGGTCTTGGAGTACCGACTCTGTGTTCTCAGTAGAAAGCTTTTCCCAATCATTAAAAACTCCTTGGTACTCTGGGTTGTTCTTAACAAGCCTCTCAAAAGCTGCACGATTTATTTCACCTCCTTTAAACAACTCTGATTCTTTCGTCTTTCTAAAGTCTATCGAACCTTCCTTATCTATTATATTTTTAGCCTCACTAAATCCTCTTGCTATACTTTCTCCCGTTGCGTTAGGATCCATTAAAACGTCCTCCTCAAATTGCGTAAGCGCTGGAGATGTTATATCTTCACTAATGGCAGGTATAATAAGTTCTTCAAATGCCCTAAGTTTTTCTTCTATAAGGTCTTTGTTTTTTAAAGAAGCTATATCCTCATTGATTTTTTCTAAAACAAGATCAACATCAAGCTCACCGTTTTTATCCGTGTACTTCCCATATTGATACATTAAATCATCGCTATAAGCCTGCGTCTTTATACCTTCAGTCTGCCCTTGGAATTTGCCCTCTACTACAGATACATTACGTACTGCGTATGGCTTACCTGACTTCTGAACCAAAGCTTTTCCTCCAGCCTCTCTGTTTTTAGGGAGGTGTAGGATAGGTTTACTTCCGTCCTTCATCCTTACATGCCATGGGTAGCTCTTGTGATCTCCCTTTACAACCTCTACCTCTCCATCCACTTCTATAACAGCGTATACATCTCCAACACTTAACCCTTTAGTCAGCTTCTCCGCAGCAACTCCCGCCACTAAATCTACTAATCTCTGCGACTTAGGAGTTTTGGTAGCCCCTACACTTTTGTTTGGATCGCCGCCTAAAAATTGAACCACTTTAGGGCGCAACTCTTTGGGTAAAGACTTAGCTATTTCTCCCACTATAGACTCTACTATATTGCCTCTCTTTTCAAAAGTCGTAGTCGAAGGGTCTGAGAAATACTCGTTTACATCGGCCTTTAATTTCTTAGAACTCCCACGTAAATCAATCTCTCCCCCCGCTCTCTTTACCGCTGAAGAAACCGCAGCTCTAAAATTGGACGGAGATACCAATCCCTCGTCCAACATAGAATCTAATATAGCTAAGGTAGAGTTTACTCCTGCAGCGCTACTTACTAATTTCTTATCCGCGCCTTTCGTTAAAGTGAGGTATCCTTTTCCTCCATTTTCTTTTAACCCTCGGTTAATGCCCTCAGCAATTCTTTTAGCTGGATCTTTTTTCGCTGCCGCCCAGACTTCACCATATTTAGTTACGAAGAACACACCTCCCCCACCTTCGAAGATAGGTTTACCGTTTAAACTTATCTCTCCTACGAGCATATCGTCTGGAGAAGTAATAACTGTGTCTTTACCTTTCAAGAAAGAAACATCATCAGGCTCCGTAATTAGCCCTTCTTTAATCATCTGAGCTACCTTCTCCTGCTGAGTATATGACACTTCAAAAGCTCCTATAGCCTGTGTCTTTAAAGCGCTGGCTGGTTCACTTACTTTCTGCCCTCCCTCTATCTCTGTAACAGCCTGTGTCTTTACACCGTCCGACTCCACCAACTTAATAAGCATACCTGCGGGACCTGCGTTTAAGTTAGTTAAAGCTTTCGAAGGGGCAAACGATTCCTTTCCTGTCCCAGGCTTCTTCCCATAATCATAAAAATTAGGGTCATTTTTTTGCAAAGCGTTTATAGCAGACGCTATATTTTGTGGGATGATACCCCCCATTCCTGCATTAACAGTGTGGGCTTCATTAAGTTTTTTTATAAATCGAGAAAAATGCTCGTTATTACTAACGGACTTATAATCCCCTCCTAAATAATCTCCTTTAAGGACCGTAAATCCTACCCCCCATTTTGTTCCCGGGAGTTCTTGAACCATAACTTCCATAAACTTTTTCTCCCCCATGTCTTCTCTTAAGACCTCATGGCTTGGGGTAATTTCAAAAGTAAACTTCTGTCCAACCAAATCATTAATGTTTTTTCCCTGTAAACTCGGTGAAGTTCGTGCCGCCTGTTCAGCATCAGCAGCCCCTGGTTTATCATTACTATTATATTGAACTACATTCTTTGGGTCTATTGCTGTGTCTGACACAACCGGCTTGGACTCCACCTGCGGAGCTGGCGCAGACTCTCTTGCAGGCGTAGGCTTCCTTACAGGTGCAGGTTTGTCTACAATCTTTCTACCTGCCGCTCCATCAAACGTCTCAATAACCCCGTCATCTTCCAGTTGATCAAGTACTTGTCCCCCTTCTTTATAGTTTAACCCAAACTTTTTTCGTATCTGTGATAAAGTTATTCTCTTTTCTTTAAGCTTTGAAACAAAGTCTTTTGCCTTTTGAAGTACGGCCTTAGCTTTGGGCTCAAGGGTTTGTCGCTCTGTAACCTGCGTGTCACGCTCACCTTGAACCCTTTCTTCTGTCCCCAGCACAGCCACATCCGCCTCTGTAATCTCCTGACCTTCAGACACTTTCTCAGCTATCGTGTTTAGTAAATCTACTACATCACGATCTGCCTGAGCCAATACCTCTTGCGGAGAGAAGCCAAAGATCTGAGCTATCTTAGCTAACCATTGCTTAATAGCAGTTTGCTGAGGAACCTCTAATTTGGAATATGTCTCCGATAAGAACCCTACAAACTCCGCTAAGAACTCTTCGTCTTGCACGATGGCTTTATCTCCATCAAATATCTGAGCGTACCTTTCTAATTCTAATACCTGCTCTGGCGTTAGGTTGGTGCTTTTATTTATACCTTCCCTTAGAGATTTAATTAAATCTTTTGTAGCGGCTTGTATGTTTACCTCGCTTCCAAACCTATCCTTTAATATAGCGTGGAATACTTCGTGACCTATAGTTCTGCCCGTAGCTTTGGGCATATTTATATGTATGGTATTAGTGTTAGGATTAAAAGCCCCCCGAGAGTTTGTGCTTACGTTATCTTTATACGAAGCTTCGCTCCTGTGCATAACTATCTTTAGCTTCGGGAACAACCTCTTCACAGACTTTAAAGCTTTATCCACTCTTTCCATCAACATCTCTTCATGTTGCTGGGGTGTTTCATTAGGGTTCTCTCTCCTGAAATTTTCCGATCCATAATGCGAATCTGTTTCCGTCTGATCTACTACGGTAAGGTTTTCACTTACCTCTACACCAGGTTGCGCTGGAGCCATAACAGGGTTTCCTTCCGCATCAATATCTGACACCACTTCTACGGAAGTTTCTTCCGCAGCTTCCGTTACATTACGGCCACGAGTTCCGTCGCCTAAATTTACAGGGCTATCGGTTAGCCCCGCTAAAAGATCCTCGAGGTCTCCCGCTCCTTGTTCTATTTCCTCCTGCGTCGCTTCGGTAGCCCCTTCGGTTTCGCTTTCACTTTCAACGGTAACTCCCCCGGTGGTGTCTCCCTCTCCCACAGCTGCGCCATCTTGGGTTTGTTCTTGTACATCCACTTCCGTTGTGCTTGACTCTTGAATGGCATCTTGTTTTTCTTTTAGTAGTTGTTGTCTTTGCTTTTCTATATTTTCCTCCGACTCTAAAATCACCTCCATCCCATTTCTCTCTCGGATATTATTCTCCTGCTTTAAATCTGCTACGGCTTCCTCAGTAGTCACCTCTACAACAGCCTCTACGGCAGGCTCTTGTCTTCTACTGTATATCTCATCGAGCTGAGATTCTATTTCTTTTTTTCTATTCTTCTTTGCTCGCGTTAAACCGCCGCTTACCTTATCTAACTCTGTCTCTAACTCAATAGCCGCTTCAGCATCTTCTGCCGAGAGACCATCTAAATCTTCACCAAGCTGTTCCATCTTGGCTTTCTTTTGCTTAAGCTTATCCTTCCTATCCTCCGCCATTCCCTTCAACACTTGGTCTCCTTTTATCTTTAACTTCATCCCAGCAAACGTAGCATCATCGGTCTCCTCGATAATCTTTACCATCTGCTCAAAAGTTACAGGAGCGTTATCGGGTCCCATAGTATACTTACCGCTTCCTGCCACATTACGTAGCATAGTAATGGCTGACCCAGGTCCCCCGCCTACTATCTCAAATCCTATCTCTGCCGCATCCATCTCTTGCCCTACAAGCCCTCTTGCAGTGGCCTCTCCTACACCACCACCCAAACCTTCTACCACGGTAGACGCACCTAAAGCTTTAAGGTTAGCTCTCTTTGCTGTCTTCCCCGCTGTAATAGCAGCTCCACCCACATTTTTAAAAATCTTCCCTGCAATACCTCCCGTAAAAGCATCTATAATTCCTATCGTTGCACCTCGTCCTGCGGATTTAGTACGAATATTAAACATAGCATCCTCATCCTGTAGTATTTTACCTACGTTTTTTTCATTAAATTCTAACCCCCTTTCAGAAAGCTCTTCTTGAAGAAACTCCGAGAAAGAAAGACCCGCCTCTAACGTAGCTCCAGCACCACCTAAAGCTCCCGCTATAGCACCACCTGCTGTAGTAAATACACCCAGTGGTCCAGCACTAAAACCTGTCGATCCTGCCAAACCTCCAGCTACCGCTCCTGTTCCCGCTCCCGCCGCTACTGCAGGGTTTACCATCTGAGCTACACTTGTTACAGCTATCTCTGTTATAGAAGTAGGCGCTGCCATAATTCCTTTTATAAAACCCCATGCTCCTCCCCCCGCTGCACTGTAAGCTTTATTAAAAGCTTTCATTTCGTCCGAAGGACCTGTTGCGCTTAACTGCTCATTTACTCTTACAAAATCTGCTATATCTTCTTTAGAAGCCGACGCCCCTTTAAGGGATAATTCTAAAGCTTCGTCTACAGTATTACCTGTTTCAAATCCTTTCGCTCCCGCTCTCCATAGGTCTCCAAAGAAATCCGTTACCTCATACTTACCTACTGTCCTTTCCAACCACGTGTCTTTTTCACCTGTAGCTATGGGTGGTAAGCCCTCATCGCGGCGCCTTCTATTTTCCGCAGCCATATCCCTGTCGGATTTATCTATCGCGCTTTGCTGACCCCTACGTCTACGCCCTGCTTCGAACTGTGTTACATCTCCTCCTCCAAACTCATCTGGCACCTGACCTATTATGGTCTCCAGGTCTCCCTCTAACGCAGCGTCAATTTCTTCCTGAGAAATATCCGAAGATCCAGGATCTTGGACCATTGGAGTATCGGATTCCAACGGCTGATCTGGAGAAGTAAGTTGAGAATCGTCTTTTTTTTTTACCTTATCAGCCCATAAATTAAAAGGCTCCCGCTCTTCAAAGGTATTGTCTACAGAAGAAATCCACCCATAAAGTTCTTCCTGATACTTTTGATCTTTTCCGATTTTTTTCTTCCACTCTTCATAAGGCTCACGCTCTTCAAAGGTTGGGTCCGTGCTACTAATCCACGCATATAGATCTACTAAATAATCCTCCATATTATGATACTTTTATAAAGTCTACATCTAATTTATTATAGTCTACCCATAACTCCTCTCCCACCTGTACGGTTGCATGAGGAACTTCCTGAGCCATTACACCTTGGTATACACCCTCTAAATGTTTAGAAGGATCTTTATACATAAAGGTATATATGTTGTGCCCATTAGGCGATGTGCCTACTAAGTTTATATTATTCTTTATACGTATGTCTGATGGAGCTGGCGTTCCACCTCCCCCGCTTGACGATCTACCTCCTCTGTTTCCAAACCGCGCTTCTTCTAATCTCGCGCGTTCTTTATTAGCTATATCCTTTATGATGTCATATTGGAAAATAGTCTTGTCGTCAGTCCATTCATCCCCTCCTTTGTAATCTGGGATCTTCCCTGTAGTTTTACCTATTCTAATCACCATGTCTCCCGGCTCGTATGAAACCCCATCGATTACTGTTGTTTCTGTCGGGAACTCGAGCCTTATACCTCCATCACCCTGACCTGTATCCGTAGACATTACATCATCGTACATCTCACTTGGAAGTATTGCTTGGATAACATTCTCATATACTTCTTTAATCTGAACTTGTGGATCATTCATGGCGTTAATATCACCCCCAAGCTCTCCCTGAATATAGTTCAACGGAGTTTGCTCACTCCCCCCTAATGAACGCGAAGCTGCCGCATCAATCGTTGGGTAATCCTCCAGCGATCCAGTTCCTCCCGCGGCACCTTCTCCGAAGATGTCGTTAGACATGTCTACGTCGTACTCTTTTAAAGCGGTATCCCATGGAGCTCCTTTCGGTGTAGCCTCTCCATATAACGCTCTCATAGCTTGAGTAGTGTTCATGCCTGCTACATCAATAGGTTTAGATGTTTTATCCGCTCGTCTTATAATAAAGGATGTTACTTTTCCATCAGCATCGACCTCCCTGTCTATCGTTTCAATGCGAGACTCTCCTTCAGCTAAATTTTTATTAACCTCATTAACAAGGTTCTGCGCCCCTGATGAAGCTCCCGCTTTACCTAATATAATAAAGTCCCTTAAAGAGTTCATATATCCGTGAGCTACCTCTAATTCTCTGGTCTGACTCGCTTCAAGAGTTGTCTCCTTCTGCTCAGCGAATCCTTTAACCGTCTTTATTTTTTGGTCTATCTGAGACTCTAAAGATAACCTTGCCGCCTCTTCAACTCGAGCTATCTGCTCGGGGCTATAGTCAGGTATTAAATCGCCCGACCCACTTGGGTCAGGGATTAATCTTACTCTATCAGGATCTTCAGCTAACTCTTTGTCTGTCCAATCTTGCTCATATGCTTCAGCCGTAAACCCAAGTTTATCTTGAGCTATGCTGGCAATCTTAGCCCTCGTAGAGGTAAGAGTTTTTACCAGCCCCGTCATCATTTCTTCGCTCTCATCTAAATCTCTCCAATCTTCTATAGTACGTACAGCTTGGTTATTCAATAAAGTAGAGTTGATAACTTCACCTAAAGCTTCTACTTCTGCCTGAGCCATTTCAGTTGTACTGGTGTAGTCGCTTCTATTTGTAGCCCTTACACCTATGGTCCCTAAACTGGTTTGGTTAGCTGGGTTGTTAGGATCGTAAGGCTCTCCTGTCGCAGGGTCATTACCTGTCCTTACATACGCAAGCTCTCCCGTAGCAGCGTTGCCGGAAAGCTTCCAATTTTTCAAGACCCCAAGCCCTGCTACACTTCCGTTAACCGCTTGCTCATATGTATTGGATTCATTCTCCTCCGCTCTCCTGTTATTCTCATTAAAATCTGCCTCAAAACTACTCAAGTTCTTTTTAAGAAAAGTAAAGCTATCGCTTACTCTCTGCTGATACCTTTGGTTTTCCCCTGGAGTAACAAGCCCTCTACGTACCAGATCCATCTGCACAGACAGGGCGTTCTTAGCCCACTCACTACCCTCTAATACAGACTCGTTCAGAGTTTTATTATTGTACTGATCGAACTCTCCCGCGCGGTTCATCTCCTCAGTATTCGCCTTCTCTATCTCCGCCTTCTGAGTTTCCCTGTCGTCACGTACAGTGTTAATAGTGTCCGTTAAGTTCTTACTTATCGTTCCCCAATCGACCTGCGTTTTCGCCAGGTCTCTCTCTTCTCTATATACGTACTTGTCGGTATCTAATACCTTACTCGATATACTAAAATCTTTTGCCATGGTTATTCTTAATCAAACATTGAACTTACACCACTCCAAGACCCTAAAGCCCCAGGGTCTTGCCTCACCTGCTTCCCGGTAATTTCTTGAGAAGAAATCCAATCAAAAAGTGCCATCTCATCATTTACATCTACGCCAGCCATTTTGGCTTTGATCTTCATATTACCGCTATTCATTAGAGCCATCGCCCTCTTATCGTTCATGCTCCTGCCATATAGTGGGGCCATATCGCCTACCCCTTGAGCTACTTGACCTATACCTTGGAAGCCAGCCTCTATACCCATGCGCCTTGCTTCTGCTGCCTCACGAGCTTTCTGGTCCTGCATCTTAGCCTCACCCACATCCATAGCAATAAGCTGCTGCTTCTGCTGCTCTCTTGCGTCAGC
>Ga0180120_10001381_pt1 | contig 12407 bp, 27 predicted proteins | sample CPBDNA_3_FD_129677 | JGI IMG/M metagenome (GOLD analysis project Ga0180120, IMG submission 129677) | Freshwater to marine salinity gradient microbial communities from Chesapeake Bay, USA - CPBay_Spr_31_0.2_DNA (version 2) (version 2) | ecosystem: Environmental > Aquatic > Marine > Coastal ... | reverse complement strand
ACGCCCTCGAGCTCCTGTTCGGTGAGCTGGCGTCTCTCGCAAAGCGAGTTGACTTCGACGTCGTGCACTTCGATACCGAAGTGGATGAGAAGAGCCTGACCACCTGGCGGCGCGGCCAGCGCATCGCGCCTCACCGCACGCGGTGCGGTGGTACGGACTTCAATGCTCCCACCGAGTTTGTCAACAAGCATAAAAGCAAATACGATCTGCTGATCGTGCTGACCGATGGTGAAGCTCCGGAACCCAAGCCCTGCTTGGTCCGACGATCCTGGGTCTTGGTGCCGCAAACTTCCATGTACTTCAACACCAATGAGACGGTGATCAAGATGAAAGCTGAGAAAGAGAAAAAGAATGCTGCGTGATCTGAGAGATTCTGTTTGGCATGCCGGAGTGGTGGTTACTACTGTCAGCTTAAGCGCCGTTTTCCTGGGCGGAATCGGCTTGATTATGGCTCGCGAAGCTTACCGTGACTGGAGAGGTCTAGACAAGATTAAACCCGTCAAGCTGTGGGAAGAGAAGAAGTGGCCTGATCGGGTTAACCAGACCTTGAAGGGCGACAAGCCTCCCACAGGATTGGATGTGATGTGATGTGGGTCGCTGAGATTACGATGTACTCCCTGGCGGTAACACTCATCACCTTCGGGCTGGCAATGACAATCGCTTCCGCTTTCTTTGGTTACTCAGACGGAGACTGACGTGCCTCAATGGATCCAGCACACGTTGATGATCCTAATGGCTATGGCAGCTTACGCTTACGCTTTCTTAACACTTTACAAAACCTGATGAGACTATGACATTATTTGAAGTTGGTGCACTCCTAATCGCGGCCTTTTACTACGGACTGGTGATCTGGGCCGGAGCTACAACGATCGTTTGGATCGCGTGGGAACGCCACAAGATCCGACCGCTGGAACGCCGCATCAACCGCCTTGACTATGAGATCGAAGAGATCGAGGGGCATGACTTCATGCGAGGCGAGACCCCTGAGTCACGAGCACTGCGCAAAGCAAGAGACATTGACAAGATGGACATGAACGACGAGGAGGAGCGCATCGACCGATTCCTCCGCACATGGGGTATGTTTCGCGTGTTGTACCGTGACCCTTACTCCCGTTCAGCAACCCGTTACACCCGAGAACGCCAACGGCTACAAAAGAGCCTAGGCATTGTAGATTCCTGAGAGGCAAAGTATGATTACCAAAGGAGATCTGATGATCGAAGATAAAGAAGAACCCCAGATCCGCGACCTGAAGGCGTTGATGGATAAGTGCGGTGACAGTCTTCCTAGCCCATGGGACCGGGATTGGGGTGCAGCGTCACCTAGTTATCCCTGGCACGTATACGTGGTGTCTCAAGGCCAGAAGCCACACCGCATCTGGTCCTTCAAGGATCAGCAGAGCGCACACGATCTGGCCAAGAATAACCTTCCTGTCTACCGCAAGTCGGGAGCCTTCGCGATGGTGCACAACTACCTTACTGGCAAGTCGATCACGTTAAAATGATTAAGCTCCTGGGAAAACTTCCCTGGCAATTCACGCTCGCCGTTTCCGGCGGGCCTGACTCTATGGCAGCACTCGACTTCTTCCATCGGGGCAAGAAGGACTTTAGGGTTGTCCACGTTAATCACGGCACACCGCACGCTGCAGACGCTGAGAGGTTGGTTAGATCCGAATGTCACCGCCTTGGTGTTAATCTTCGCGTAGAGCGCGTTGTGCGAGACCGTGACATGGAAGAGAGCTGGGAAGAGTTCTGGCGCAACGAGCGTTACCGATTCTTCCGCGATGTCTCAGGTCCGGTGATCACCTGCCATAATCTTGACGATGCCGTCGAGTGGTGGGTGTACACGGCAATGCACGGTCAACCTCGACTTATTCCCGAGCGCAACGGCTCTGTGATCAGGCCTTTCCTCCTTACACCTAAGAAGACGCTGAGGAAGTGGTGCAAGGATCACGAGGTTGCCTTCTGCGACGATCCGGGTAATGTTGATGAACAATATATGAGATCCATCGTTCGCCATAAGATAGTGCCTCTGGGCAAGCGGGTCAATCCGGGTCTCGAAAAGGTCATCAAGAAGATGCTGATCAAAGAAAATGGAGCGACAGGGAAATGAAGTATAATCAAGGGCAGCCCGACATCAAGCTCGGAGATCTCGTGACCTTCGAAGACGGAACTGACAACCCAAGCGCACTGCTCATCACTGACATCTGCGAAGACGTTCATCGCCGCGACATCTACCGAGGAATGTGGAGCAATGGAATGCACCCACTAGGAAGAGGACCGATCGCTCCGATGAGAGTGATCCGCAAAGGTTACGGAGAGATGATGAGCGGCGACGTTCTCAGGATGAACTTGCTCAACAAGGCCTCGGGATGCTGGACCCGAGAAGGAACAATCGTGAGGATCTGGAAATGATGACATTGCTACTTAGTCTGGCCCTAGCAGGACCATCATCATCTTACTATCAAAAGCCCCGCGGAAACCCTACCTATCGCAAGTCTGTTAAAAAGCGTCAGGTTGATAATGTTGTGAGATACCTTCGCAAGCAGGATCCTCAAGTAGTCCAGCAAGTGATGAAGAAGATGGGCTGGATGTTCCGGCAAGAGCCTCGTGACGCGTGTCATAAGAAGTCAAAGTCAGACCGCCAGAAGATGGACGACTGGGAGATGCGAATGCTGTGCGACATGGCAGGCATCCCGTGCTATAAGAAAAGATAAGTGTAAATCTCAGGGCAGCTGATTATAATATAATGTATGAGATATGGGGGATTAGCTCAATTGGTTAGAGCACTCGACTCATAATCGATAGGTTCTGGGTTCAAGTCCCAGGTCCCCTACCAACCTGACCTGAGTATGTCGCTAAACTGCTCGCAAGGAACTTAACTACGCTATGATCAGACCACCATGCCCGTTTGCTACTTCGATCGCGGCATATCTCACGTTCCCGAATCTCGGTTCACGGCCAAAAGTGTTCGTGAGCCGGGATGACCTGCGTGAGATGAAGCTCGTGGACCCGAGCCAAAGACCGGTGGAGCGTAAAGGTTTAGGCGAGAACGTTGATACTTATGCTTGATGTACGACGAATCTTTACTCGGCCCGATCATGCTGGGCTTTCTCTTCTTTGCGATCGCCATCTCGATGGCGTTCGATGGTGACTTATGGTAGTGGTGATTGTTCTGACAGTTTTGACTGTAGGTTTCTGCATGATGGCACTGTGGAGCTCTAGGATCCAGCGTGATTTACGCGATGATCTAGATGAGATGTACAGGCTGGAGATGGAGTGCTCTCACGTCCAGAGGATGAAGAAGCTTCAAGAGGATCTAAAGAAATGAACGGCATCACCTACTACACTGTTAGTTATCACATGCAACCTATCGCACACTTTCGTGATTACGGGAATGCCGTTAGATTCGCTACCAAAGAACGCGAGAAGAGGCTCGAAGCTCTAGAGGCGCTAGATCCTCCTATGTTGTGCGGTGAAAAGCGAGGCGAAACAAGAAGTATCAAGTACGGGATTGCAGTTCGTCGAATTGAAATTGAGTACAACGACGTAGATTCTTCCGGAGCGATTAGTTTTGGCTGATGACACTCGTGCAATACTGATGCGGGTTCTTCTTGGCAAGGGCACTGATCTAGATAAACTTGACATGATTTCTAATCTGGTTGCTGAAAAGATGGCAATGTCAGAAACGATGTCTGACAAGATAGTCGAAGGCAGTTACGTCCAAGGGCATAGCGTGCTCAAGCACCTTCTTAGCCTAGATCGAGTTCTGGAAACCTTGGCTGCATCTGAGACTACGGGAACTGCTGACGTTCCGGAGCTCTGCGTTGTCACAGACGGCGATTGTGTTCAGAGAAACTAGCACTCAATGATTGACTTACCCGGCGTGAGCGGAAAGAAAGAAAAAATGAGCGATTTCGCAGTAAGAGATCTCAGCGAGAAGACGGTGGCAACTTTCCGAGACTTCGAAGAAGCGTGGAATCACCTCGTGATTAATCTAGAAAACGAAGGTGACATAGTTGAAGAAGGAAAAGAAAAAAGAGCCGAATAGCTCTTGTGTAACATACTTACTAACGTGGTATGATGTACGCGGAGGATAAAGGTTTGGCTTCCTTAAAGCGACAACGAAAAGTTATTAGTCCTCGACAGCGTCCCCGTCACACCCCACCCAAAGAGCTCGTGTTGGAACTACCGATTCCAAGGCACGAGAATATACCCAGGGATCAGGACGTTGAAGCGCAAGAAGGCTCGAAAGAGCAATCCGAAGTTATCATCAACATCCACGAAGAGGACGATCCCTGTGTCATCCGTAATGCGTTCTAAGTATACTGCCGAAGAGATCGAAAAAGTTACTTTTGAATACCGAAGGATGCTAGAAGCAGCAATTGCCAAAGGCAATGAGCTCGGCATCAACTCCTTAGTCCAAATCATCGCTGACCTGCAATCTTGTGTAAAGCGCGCACCTGGTGGTTATAATAAAGACGATGATTAGGAGAAAAAGATGGATCTCATTCAAGAAGGAAATATACTCATTCAGCAGGTAATTGATCTGCTTAACGAGGTAAGTCCTGATCAATGCCCAAGCGGCGTTGAGTTTACTAACTTCCTTGTCGCTAATGCTGATCGTCTACCTACCGACGCGGCAACAATCGTGACCCTCGCTGCCGATCTTGAAGCGCAGTTAATGGATCACGAAGGTACCATTCACTAAGGTGTAACTCCCTAGTGGCAGGTATATAATAAGGGCGTTCGGAGGTAGATCATGAAGATGTGTAGCGAAGTTCAAAAGCAGTTGAATGCAATTCGAGACGAGATACGAGCACTTCGTGACACTGAAGACGAGATGCGTGATGTCGCTAAGCAGCGAGGTATTGAACGCTTTGAAGCAGCGAATGGTTGCGCAACTTGCCGGGGACGCGGATGGGTGGTGACCTGGGACACGATGGACATCCTTGACGGCTCTGCCGCGGACTACGGTGATTGTAGCAACAAAGACTGCACTCCGGAAACACGAAAAGCCTCGGGCTTCTATCCCGAGAACACTCGTTACGATTACAACCGCTACACTACGTGGGCACACATGCACGATCTCACTGAAGCTGAAAAGGATAAGTTCTTCAATCTTCAGCCCCAGATCGAGCGCCTCAACAAGAAGTTTACCGACACTGAGCTATCGGCTCGTCCCACAAAGGGTAAGCTGGTCGAAGTAGTTGCAAAGTCACGAGCGCGAAATGCTGCTGATATCGGAGCGAAAGGCAAGGTGTTCTGGTACGGCGTCAATGACTGGGGAACGGTTAAGGTTGGCCTCATGGACTCTGAAAGCCAGAAGCACTGGACCACTGAGTCGTGCGTCAAGGTGATTTCCCAAAGCGCCGGCAAGGAATACGAGCAGACTTACGACGAGCAGTATCCTCTCCTGTGCAAGGTTATTCGTAAATCCAACCGCGCGATCTGTGTTCTGAGGCCTGGTACAACCAACACGGCCGGCGGCGAATGGATTCCGTGGTCGCAGATTCTCAATCCAGACCAGGTTCGCGAACAGATAGAAGCAGGCAAATCCAAGCTTCTGAAGGACGGCAAACCTGCAACTGTGATGATTCCGCCGTGGCTAGCCAAGAAGAAGGGTTACATTCGTGACTGAAAAAAAGCAAGACTATCAGAAGCAGATTGCGATGATTCTGCCCAAGTGGTGCATCAATATCCTCATCGATCATCTCGACATGCAGTATGACTCGATGCAGCAAGAGCAGGACTTCCACCTCCGCTCGGGTGACACAAAATCCTTTGCGGATGCTCAGGACGAGCTTAAGCTTTACAATGACGCGATCGATCAGATCGTACGACAGCTGGATAACAGCTAAACATTCTCACAACTCGCTTTACAATGAGCTCATGGGTAATGGCGTTAAGATAGATCTGAAGGTGGGTGACTGGATCCTCACGGGCAGATTCAAGAACAAACGAGAAATGGTAAAGACCATCGGTGTCGACAAGATGGGGCAACCTACTGTCAACGGAAAAACGATGTTGAAGTTTCGTATTGAGAAGGCAATGCCCAAGGAGAAGAAGAAGTGAACTTCAATCTGGATATCAAAACCCTGGTGTTTTTAGCTACCTTAGTCGCCTCGGCATGCGGACTTTACTATACGATGCAGTCCCGGATCAGCGCAGTAGAAAGTAGAATCGAATCTACAGAGACAGAGCTGGACAATCTTAAGAAGAAAGTCATTCGAATCACAAAGAAGAAGAAGAAATGACTGCCGCAGTTCTGGCGATTCTGATGGCGACGCCTTTTACGACCTTTGTAGATTGCTCAGATGTTGTAGGCTATGATGAGAAGAAGAAAGCTTATTTGATGGAATGTACTTTAGCAGTTGCCGGCAAAGTAAAGGTTGACACTAAGCTGATTCCGATCTACTGCATCATGGACTTCAAGGGCGGTGCGTTTATGTGCAAGTTTAACCTGAAGTCTAAGAGCAGCTCAGATAGCGTTCCCCGCGATCGCACAGGATGGTTACCACAACTCCCGCCGGGCGCCGTTTTGCAATCCATCTTTCAGCAGCAAGAACGTTCGCTCCAGCCGATATGCCTACCAGCAGTCCGTTCTCCTGAGCTAAACGACGAGCTCTCTCAATAGCGTCTGCTGTCGATACCTTCATAATATCGTCCATCTTGTCAGGATCGAGCAAGAAGTCCTGGCCGTCGTTGATGCCCTGGATGCCATGATTCTGAGCATCTTCTTCGGGTACGACTAGCACGCATTTATAATCCAAGAACTTCGTCTTATCGCGATAGTCGTGCATCCCCATCATTGTACCGCCAGTACCTGCTCCTCCTACAAAACCTGACCACGGCATGTTCGGATCAAGCTGGAGGTGAATCTCTGGGCCCGTCGTATCGCGGTGGCATTCAACATTGTCGAGGTTCTCAAATTGCATCGGCGACCAGACATCTTCGCCTGTGAGCATCATCTGACCTCTAAGAGCGATTGCTCCCTGGAAGTCACTGTGTCCCACCTCGACCACTTCTGCACCAAAAGCACGCATCATCTGCTTACGCTCCTCGCTCATGTTGCAAGGCATGATGATCTTTACGGGATTGCCTAGTGCTGCACCTGCCGCGGCAAGCGCAATACCAGTATTTCCTGAAGTTGCTTCGATGAAAGTAGTATTCTCACCGAACTCTCCTCGTTCTTGAGCGCGCTTGACCACATAGGCGATCATGCGATCCTTGATGCTGCCCGTAGGGTTGTAGGTTTCCAGCTTGGCGTAGAGCTGTTTGCTGATCCTGACTAGGGGTGTGTTCCCAACATTCGAGAAGTATCCATTTTGCTTCATTCGTGTTTCCTCAGAATAACTATACTCTAGATTCTGCGGAGTTATAATGCTAAGAAGGAAAACTAGTATGTCTTACATGGGATTCACAGAAATAATGACACAGTACTGCGACCACCTGGAAGTACCTGCAGTACTTGAGATCGGGATTGACAGAGGGCAGACGACACTTCCTTTGCTTCATAATCTGGTTAACATCACAGGCGGTGCATTCTTTTATGTTGGGATCGATATCAGATCTGATGCGACCTTTACGAACCAGATACTTCAAATGAGAGACATTAGGCCTGTACTTATCAAGCAGGATAGCAGAGAAGAGATAGGCAAATCTTTTGACACAATAGAAGAAGAGAAGTTTCCAGCGAATGCCGTAATCATATGGGGGAACAGCTTAGACGTCCTGCCTGTTCTTAAGAGCAGAAACTTGAAGTTCGATCTTGTTTTGATTGACGGTGATCACAACTACGATACAGTTTCTCAAGAGCTTTCGTTCCTAAAGGATATCACATATCCCGCGAGCTTGGTAGTTTGCGATGACTATAACAGTGAGCGTCATTCAAACAAAGATAGCTCATACATAAGTTACGATTCACACTCTGGGGTGGTTGATAAGTTTACTGATCTTGATCTGAACCGCGCGAAAGGTGTGGGCGCTAATCAGGCGATCGACGACTGGATCGAAAAAGAGGGTGACTGGTCAGTGAGATTCTTGAAGGACTTAGAGCCTGCCCTTCTAACACCTCCCGCACTTTCCTATAACATAGAAGGCTTGAAAGAGCTTCACCGCGCACAAGCCAAATACAGGGTTGCAGAGGCGGGAGTATTTAGGTTCAAATCAGCGAACGCTATCGAAGCTAAGGCGATGGCTGGTTATCCTGCCTTCAAGCCTAAGTCGAGTGTTGTTATAGAGACGCTCGAAGAAGATTAGCTTACTTTTTACCTGAGCTCTCTCGACGAAAAGACCACGGACAGTGGCGACACTCATTTTTGCAACAGCTCCCTCGAGCCTGATGTCCCCATTCTGTCATAACGATAAGATTGGTTTTCGGGTCAGGATAAGAATGCTCCCTTGCACTAAGGGCATCCAAGTGAGCTTGAAACCAATGGGGTGTAAAAGACCAGGGTGAAGTGTAGTTCATAAGTTAACCTTACTAGGCTCAACCAGCTTGTATCTATGGCGCTGCGCCAGATTCAGCAAAACCTTCTTACATATCTTTTCCGCCATTAGCACCCGGGAGAACCTTCTCAACTCTGAGTTTATAGAGGTCGACGTTAGGAACGATGAGCTTGCGATCAGTTTCCAGTAAGTGAAACACTGTTTTGGTGGGAGTTTGCCGCACGATGCGTGCTTTCTTTTCCCCGTCAATGTAGACAATGTCGTCAGTGTCGAAGTCGGAGCCGTACATGAACGTGATGCCGGCAGCGAAGTTAGTTACAAAGTCTCGAAACACGAAGGTCACGAAGGCGACGGCGAACAGGATCCCGTAACCACCGATCAATTCCTCAATGACTTTGATAATCTCATCTGACAAACCGATGTGCATAGCGATCTCCTCGCCAGTAACTATCTAAGTGCCTGGAGTTCTACTCGTCCCAATAAGGTTCCCAATCCTCGGCGGGGAGGGCAGAATCGTCTGCTGCGTCATCCCAGTCAGGATTGCGAAAGCGACTGGACTTCGCGTCAAGATCTTCCTTTGCGGTCACTTCTTCAATGCCGTGCAACTTGACTGCTCGTTCGTAAAGGGTAAGTTCATCTTCGCGAATGGTGGGGTTGGGAATGCAACACGCAACAGGGCACACCTCTTGGCACATCTCAGCACCATAGAAGCCAACGCACTCTGTACAGCTGTTAGGGTTTATCACGTAAGCCGCATCACCTTCTCTAATCGCTTGGTTAGGGCATTCTGGTTCGCAAGCCCCGCAGTTGATGCAGTCATCTGTAATCATTGTGGCCATAGGACACTCCTCGCTGGTAACTATCTCGCCGGGAGGTCATAATAAAAACTTCTATACTACTAACGCCTATAGCGTCATGAACTCCGCTGTAAGCGAGATCTATAGCGCATAGATAGGGACACGCTATAGCGCATACACCTCAGTCCGGCCATGTGATCCCTGCGTCCTGTGTCATTTTAGCCAACGCGCACGTCTACGTCATTTTAGCGAACGTGTGTACGTCATATAAGCGAGCGATTTAGGCCAACGACGCACAGCAGTGGACATTTGTAATCGCGGACTATATGATCGAAGGGCAGTGGCCATCGGGCTACCGTTTTGTCGAAATGCTGTGTAGTCGTTTTAGAGGTTTATTTTAGTCCTGTGACCACTGCTGCTCTACTTAGGGCGGGGGCGCGCCCTTGTTGTCACATTTTGTCTTTCATTGTCTCGTTTTGTCACTCGATGACCGGCTCGGACCCACTGCTTCCAGTCTCTCACTGCCAAGAAAATGTATAAGCAGTTGTACATTATGTGGACTTTTTTTCGCTAAAATGGAGATGAACATTCGCTATAGCGGGGGTACAATATGAACATAGGTTACCTGAGGGAGCTTGAGTGATGGCCCTCGATGATCGCGCAGGCCAGCGTGTGACTCGTGCACTCTTCTCTCCCTCGCTATAGCGCAACTCATTCAAGTGAGCCTCCGGAGGTTCGAGTGAGGTAGTGTTGTCTGATATCGCGGTTGTCGAGGCGTTGCCCCAGAATCGTCAGAAGCCCCAGAGTCGTTGTGTAAGTGCGAAAGCAGTTGGGTATAATACACACGAATAAAGCCTGGGGAGGCGCGATGAAAGTAGAAGTTACCAAGAAGTACCAGTACGGCAAGACCTACGTCTCATGCGAGCTCGAGGGCGTAAGCTTTAGTGCCGCGGATCCCAGCGTCGAAGTTGACGCGATCGTGTACCCTAACTCCGATCGAACCCTACTCATGTTCACTGAAGCTGGTGACAAGGGCGAGCTGCACTTCCAGCTCAACCTCTCTGAAGATCAAGTCGACCATTTGAGGGACGTGCTTTATGAAGTGAGTAAGCAGATGATGGTGGACCGAAATAAGCGAGAGCTTGATGAAGGTCACGCCCGGCAAAAGCGTGTAAGTGCGGAAGAGGCCAGTTATAATAAGGGTGAAGATAACGGAGAAGATCCTATGAAGCCCAAACTCTGGTCATTCAAGTTTAAACGTAACAAGTACGGTGATGTTGGTTTCAACCAGATCATGGCTCCAAGCCTTGAGCACGCCATTGAGTTTGCCAAGGACGAGTTCGAGGGCGACCACCACGGACGAGCTCCGCTGTTTGTTGACGAGAACACCTTCAAAGAAGTCAAAGACGTGAACGCTTACTACGACTCATTCCCACTGATGGACTAGTTGTGTAAGCACCGGGGTGACCTGGTATAATATAAGTGAATCAAGCCTGGGGAGGCAACATGAAACTAGCACACGCGAAAGCGATCGTCGAAGAACTTGAGACTGAGGGCATTGACGCCACAGTCCGCGAAGACTACTCGGGTCGAGGCATGTACGGTCGGGAGACCGCCGCGGTGAGTACTCGCTATTCTGAAGATATCTTCGCAACCATCGGTGTTCTCGGACTCCGACTCCGTCGCTCCAACCTCAACGTTGACAGCATGGGCTTGGGCAAGGTGGTTTACTAATATGTCAAATGCTCAAGATCTTCTAAGTGACCTCAGTGATGTAGTTGTTCAAGTCGACGACCTGATGGGAGCTGTACGTCGCAGCCTTGCCGAGCTGGATAAAGAGCATGGCACTAAGCTGTTCACGCCGGAACGCTGTAAAGACATTAACAAAGCTGCTGATCTGGTTCAACAGGTGATGGTCCACGCTCGGCGCGATGTGTGGAACGTACAGAACCCGGTGTAACTCCCGGAACCACCTGTTATAATATCCACGTAAAGAACAAAGCCTAAGGGGCGCAACATGGCAACCGGCATCTTCATTCCAGCGCGCGAGATCACTGAAGCTATTCAGCGACACTGCGATCGCATTCAGGAATCGCTTGACATGTCCTTCGATATCGGTGACCCGGTCCAGGCCAGGCACGGTCGGGCAGTGTGGGAAGCTCAGGTCGCGATTGCTCGAGACAGGCTGGAAGCCAGAATGGAACAAGCACTTGGGGCCGCGGTGGACGACATCATCGTGGAGCTCGACGACGGTGAGTTCTTCGCTCAAGCAGCTCTAGCTATTGACGAGGAGGAGACCATGCCCGGTATTCCTCAGCTGTCGGAGTTGTGTAACCCGCAACGCTGAGTGTTATAATATTCACGTAAAGAACAAAGCCTGGGGAGGCTCACAATGACTTTAGAAGTTCAAACTCACAATGACGGTGGCAACATCAACGTTAACGGCACATGCCTCCAAGGTTACGTGCACGGCTCAGGCCAACAGCTGGTCGAGAAGTTCGGTGAACCCCTGCTCGGTTGGGCACAGGACAAGGTTGAGTACGAGTGGAACCTCTACGTCGAGTCCGACTCGGGTTACGTTCCGGTCACGATCTACTCTTGGAAGAACTACGGCGAGAAGTCGTTCGAACAGCTCCGCGTGTGGCACGTCGGCGGCAAGAACAAGCAAGTGCTCGAGCTCCTGAGGAAACTCGACCTCGACGTGGTCGGTGAGTGCCGCGGCGTCTGGTAGTTGGTGTAGCAATGCGACTCAAGGAAGCAATGGAAGATCCAATCCGGCATGGGATGATAGTAAAGCACGACCCTGGTTATCATAACGGGTGTAGATTCTATTCTCCGACGGTAACCATAGTCAATCCACGTAATGGTAAGAAAGCAGTCTCTGACGTTTGTACCATATCTAAATCATGTAGTCACTGGTATGTCAAGGACGCAGATGATAAACATATCCTAGGCCCTGTGTACTCGTGCCAAGTGTTTGAAGTTTTGTGTAAGCCATAAAGCCTAGCGGTATAATATAAACGTAGAAAACAACGCAAACAACCTGGGGAGGTTCTAAATGCGACTCAAAACTCAACATGCTAACATCGAACGCGGTGCAAACATTCTCTCGATCGATATTCCGGACGCGCTCAAGCGGCGTTGCAAGACCGGCATCAAGTT
>Ga0180120_10001378_pt1 | contig 12427 bp, 10 predicted proteins | sample CPBDNA_3_FD_129677 | JGI IMG/M metagenome (GOLD analysis project Ga0180120, IMG submission 129677) | Freshwater to marine salinity gradient microbial communities from Chesapeake Bay, USA - CPBay_Spr_31_0.2_DNA (version 2) (version 2) | ecosystem: Environmental > Aquatic > Marine > Coastal ... | reverse complement strand
CGTTAGTTCCACTAGTTCCATCGGTTCCGCTTGTTCCGTCTGTTCCTGAAGTGCCGTCTGTTCCACTAGTGCCATCGGTTCCTGATGTACCGTTTGTACCTGAGCTGCCTGAAGTTCCATCTGTACCTGAGCTGCCTGAAGTTCCATCTGTACCTGATGTGCCATCGGTTCCACTAGTTCCGTCTGTTCCACTAGTGCCATCGGTTCCTGATGTACCGTCTGTTCCGCTTGTTCCGTTTGTTCCTGAAGTGCCGTTTGTACCTGAAGATCCGCTACTTCCATCTGTTCCTGAAGTGCCGTCTGTACCGTTAGTTCCAGATGTTCCGTCTGTTCCGCTACTTCCAGCTGACCCGCTTGATCCATCTACCCCACTAGTACCGTCTGTTCCACTAGTACCGGATGAAGCAGCGTTTTCTCTATACCCTACTACTCCATCATTATTTATTACTAAGACTGTTTCTTCGGATGCTTGTTCTTCTAGTCCAGTTAGTGTTAGTAGGTCTGCTGCTCCGTCTATAGCAAGAGAGCCAGATAGGTGCAGGGATCCTGTTAGATGTTCCCCGTTCTCTGGTAAGTTATTTGATATTTGCTCCCAATTCAGTAATGCCATTGCCTATTTAATTTTTATACTATTGTGATCTCCATTTAATCTTCCAAATGTATTCAAGATAGTATCAGGACTGCTGGTTGTTATTTTTTTCCAATGTGGCATATTTTCCTATATTTCGGTTGATTACGGGTTTTTTCCCTTGTTTCCTTTTGGGGCACTAATCTTTCTAATAAATATAGAGTATTTATGTTATCCGTGCTTAATAATTAACTCACCTAACACTTCTAATCTTCCCATTTCTTTTTGGAAAGCTACAGGTTTCATGCTATGGTTAATCTTTTTGTGAGTCTCTTCAAACTCTGCTTTTGCTTTATCCAAATCAAACTTACCAGCTGCTGCTTTTTTGTAGTACGGAAGTTTTACGTTGAAGTGGTGGTAGGTTAGCATGGAGTCTCCTCCTTTGTCTTTTGCTGAGGTTGCAATTTTATCTGCACCTACTTCTCTACCTTCTGCAAAGTCGTTGAACGTTTCTTTTGTCTCTTTTGTCTCTTTTAAAAATATTTCGCTTAATTTCATATTACCAGTATCCGCTAAAGTTTTTAGATCCTCCTAATGATTTCCAGTAACGTCCGATATTACAAGACCAGTATCCTGGGGATGTTTTATCTTTTTTTGTCGAACATTTATGTCTAGCAGCGAAGGAAGCTCTAGCCCCTGGTTCTTTTATTTTTACAGATAGGTTTCCACTATCTCCGAAGTTTACTTTTTTTACATTTCCTGTTTTAGGATTCTTTACGTAAACAAAGAACTTTTTAGGTCCTCCTCTTTTTGGTTTATTTAAAGGAACTTCTCTCCCTTTATATTCTGCTTCAGATAGGTTGTCGATTTCGTCACGTACCCATTCCTGTTCGTTTGAACCTAATTGATCGTAATCCATACCGAATTCAGAGTTAGCAACATCATCGTAGATATCCATCTGCTCATCTACCATTGGAAGATCTAAAGGTACTTTCTCACCTTCATACATTCCGTATTCTCCTATATTGGTTTCCCTTAAGAGTTGTTCATCGAATTCGTTAAGTTGTATTTTACCGTCTCTCCATGCTTGTCTAGCTTCCGCAAATAATTGTATAAAGCTTTGACTAGAGTACCGGTATACATTCTCATGTAAAGAGAGTCCGTTTTCTACGTGGTACGCTATGGAAGGTAGTCCTACTATGTTCTTAAGTTTTATCATCAAAAAAATCTTTTCTGTAAAATTTACCGAGAATGTTATCGTTTATGTATCCATTCCTACTCTCTAATACTTCTCTTATAAATAAGTGTTTACATTCGTAATAAGTTAGTAGCTTCTTAGTTGGAACATACTGTAGTATAGTTCTTCTGAAATCTCCGTGTTTACCTTCTTTTATTAAGTCTAAGACTTCTTTATGAGATCCGTAATATGTTTTCCAATCTGATTCTGTTACTACTTTCTGCTTTAGAGGTGTTCTCCCTTTCATTCCTTTCGCTTTTCTCTCTTCTTTCAAAGCTGCTAAAGCTTTTTTTCCTAATCGTTTATTACGTTCAAAAAATAGTACTTTCTTACCTATGTATTTCCTAGCTGTTGGTATGTGGGTTACTTCGTATATAAATCCATAACTATCTTCTGGCATATTTCCTATCCCAAGTACTGGGTGAGTATTGTATGTCCATAGTGGTTGCTCTCCTGTCATGTTACTTTTTTATTAAGTTAATATCTAATATAGTACTTTCTATGTAAAATCGCAACTAAATTAGGTAAGGTGTTATGCAAAGTCTAATTCTTGCCAACCATCAGTTCCTAATACTGACGTATACAAATATAGTTTAGGGTTACTAGTACCTTTAAAACATATCATTCCTATTTCAGGGCTTGTAGGGAAATTTGTTTTTTTAGATAGTTGCATTATCCCGTCTATATCTGTACTAACGACAGATCCTGATGCGAAGAAGCTAGGTGCGTAAGCTGTATCGCTTCTTGTTGTTGTTACGTTTTGTCCTGCTACTACACTAGAGTGGGAGTGTCCTGATGCTACTGTGTTATCTTGTCCTCCGAGTATAGCTCCATGGGCAGCAAGTACCGTATTATCCTCTCCTCCTAAAATGGCGGACTTGATGAATTGAGTACTATTATTTAGTCCTCCTGCGATAGTACTATGTTGTCCTGTTGTTGAGTTTTCCTGTCCGCCACCTATTGAAGTATATGAGGTTGTTGAATCATTATCTAAACCTCCTGCTATGGTAGAGGCAATTCCGAAGTTTATACTGTTAAGGCTACCTCCACCGATAGTACTTTTTTGTGCACCATTCTTAATTGAGTTTGACAATCCTCCTCCTATATGTACATAGCTAGCTGATCCTGTGTTATATTGTCCACCACCCATACTATGGTAACTTCCATTATTTGCTATATTATTTCTTCCTCCTGCTATATTAATATAATCTCCGGATACAGTATTATCTCGTCCACTTGTAATATTCGAATATCCATTTGCGCTACTCGCGATAGAGTTTTGATATCCTCCTCCTATGAAAGAATAGTCACCATCAGTTGTATTGTCATATCCTCCTACTATAGACGATGCTGTGCCGGTGACTGTACTACCTCTTCCTCCAGCAGCAACTGCGTAAGTTGATGTTATTTTATTTGTAAGTCCTCCTCCTACAAAACTAAATGAACCGCTAATCTCGTTACCGTTCCCTGACCCTATAAATGTTTTTAAAGCGCCTGATTTTACACCGTTATCTGTTCCTCCTGCAATAGTTGAATTGTCTCCTAAGGTTTTGTTTGTACTCTCGAATACTGTTTCTATTCTGTTTAGGCCGCCTACTGATGGGTTAAGTTGGTATATTGCAGTAGATGCTGATCCTGTATTTACTGTTAGGGATTCAAAAGTACCGTCACCTTGAGTAAATGTTATAGTGTTTAGATTTACAGATGAACTTAGATAAAAAGAACCTGTATCTACAACATCGCCTAATGCGGATAGAGATGTTGTTGATCCGTCTCCTAATAGTATATCATCGCTGGTAGCGGTGTCTTTAACAAAACTATCAGCTGTTATTTGGTTTGTAGTTGTATTACCTAGGTCTGTTACGGCTTGTAATGTACCGGCAGTAGGGAGAGCGACTATATCCCCAACTCCACTTGACTGTCCGCCTGATGTGAATAGAGCTATAGAATTACCGTTTATAGATGAGGATATATAAAATTGCTCTATATTTCCATCTAATTCCTCATATGTTAGTGCGGATCCCTTTCCATTTCTTGTTACTATACTCATCTTATGTCTTTTTTATATAAATATTTACTTTTTTTAATTAAACCTATCTACTCCAAAATTCATATCTAATTTTATATGAAAAGACATGTCAGTATTAGTAGATTTTGGTACCGGTGATGCTGTTTTAGCTACTGCAATTAATTGGTTTGCATCGTTATATAGTCCGATAGTAGTTACATATGGTTGGAAGGCAGAACCTGTGATGTTATCTCTTATCTGACCTGTCTCTTGAATAACTGCGGTATTATTTAATGTAAAGTTTAATTCATTTGCTTTTACCCTGCAGTGGTAATTATGTGTGTATATAGGTAGGTTTGATTTCCATTCTATAATTGCATCTAATTCGTTGTTGAATACTTTAGCGAGAGGGTTGTCTGTAATTACTAGTTGACCGTGGGGGTATATCACATTTCCTACTTTATCAAGTATTGTATTTGGTCCTGATGATAAAAATAAGTTTCCTTCTCCGTCGTCTACTATACTGTTAGAGCCGGATGGTAGACTGTCTGTTGCTGGTATTGTATACTGGTTGTATAGGTTTAGGTCTGAATCTATTCCTCCTTCTGTTACGTAGTTGTTAAATACGTAGTTACATCCTGACCCTAATGGTAAGTCTAAAGTCATAACTATCGAAGAGGGTTCTAGATGAGTTCCGTAGATTTCTTTAGGTAGTGAAAATACTGCTACGTTTTCGTTTAATTCTCTAGATCCACTTACATTAAAAGAAGATTGTAGGTAGTTGTCAAAAGAGCTTGAAGTAGTGTATACGGAGCTGCTAAAGTTGTTATAGTATAGTTGGTGTATACTTTGATACACTAATCTTTTATCAAAAGCTACGTTTGTCGTGCTTGTGCATCCTCCTCCGGCTACTACATTTGACTCTAAAGGGATGTATGCTCCTGATCCTGACTCTCCTACCATGTTTAGTATTCCTAAATCAGGGTATTGGCTCCCACTAGCAATCCAGGATTTCCTAGCCGTGTAGGATGTTATATACGCATCTTGTTGGTTTAGTTTTTTGTAAGCACCCATCCATTAATAGTCAAGTTTAATTCTTACTAAAGCTTCTTTTGTAAAATCTTTTAATAAAGGTCTAGATAGTTTTGCAACAGCTAGTAGATCATTAGTATCATTATACATACCTACTGTCGTTATATAAGCTTGTGGTGAGTTTATCATTACATCCCACCTTAGCTCTCCAGAGCTAGTTATGTTTGAAGGGTTTGTTGAGTAGTTATACTCGCCGTTTCTTACTCTTACAAAAATATAGTTAGAGCTAATAGTTTCTTCTGATTTAAGAGAGGTACTTGCACCTAAGGATACAGCGTCGTATAATCTTCCTATATTATTTGGCGATTCAGTAAGGGTTGTACCTAGTACGATTCCTCCTGCTCCTGTTGTTGCATCTAGTGCGTCTGCGTTTAGTACTATTATGCCTATGTCTGGTAAAAATTTACCGTAGCTTCCTAAACTTGGTGTGAATCCTGTACCGCTGTATGGTAGTCCGTCTGATCCAGAAACTATATCATATACTCTTCCTCCATCTACAAAAGCTACTGTAGTTACGTCTCTACTGTTGTCTGTTAGTTCGAGTGTGTTAGATCCTACTGTTAAGGTTAAGTTTAAAGAGCCTGGGAATAATTTCTCTTTGTATCTAGCTCTTTCTGCGTTGATAACATATATTCCTTCTGATTCGTAGGTTCCGAATACAAAGTTTACATCTTCGTCTCCGTATATTAATGTTCTATACTGTCCGTATATAGTTGAGGTTGGTGATTTACCTACTACGCCTGTATCGTAGGGTGCACTACCGGATCCTAATTTGTGTCCATATGCTAGGTCAACCTGCACGTAGGATGTTTCGCTCTCTATCTCAGGATCACTTTGATACACTTCATAGAAGTAGTTTCCTGTGTTTGATGCAACTTGCCCGGATGAAGTGAAAAATTGCGTTAATACTGATTGATCTGTTGACCATAATGGAGCAACTATAGATTCTGCGCTTATTGTAATATCTTCGGAGTCTAATCTTTTAAATGCTCCAGCTGCTTTTAATGCCATATTTTCTTAGTTATTTACTTGTACTATTGTTATAGGTACTGTTATTCTTGCTCCTGAATCTCTACCTATGACTGTTATTGTAGTTTGGAGAGATGTTTGTGTTCCGAAGAGTGAGTTGATTGATGTTGCTGTTAGGTTTATAGAGGTTCCTACCACAGTTTTAGAAACATTAGTTCCAAAGGTAGTAGAGAAGTTTAACTGTTCTGATTCTGGTGAGTTAATTCCTACTCCATTATATGTTTGCATTAATCTAGCATCTGCTATTGTAGCTACATATCCTCCTGCTTCGAAAGCTTGTGACGATCCTAAGTAGTTTAGTGTTTGAGGTGTTATAGCTAGGGAAGCACCTTGCTTCAATCTTATAGCAGTATACCCAATATCTAGTATAGGTAGTTTAGCAGTTCCTCTAGGGAGGGTAGTTAACTTATACTTCATAATTTGTGTCTCGTCAGGGAATGCTTCAAGTAGAGGCATATTCTCTATTGCTTGACCGTAGTATTGAGAGCCTAGCGGGTGGTCAGGATTATATAAAGTATAATCTATTTCATCATCTGCTAATGCAAATTGTGTTATTTTAAAAGAGCCGTCTCCTCTAGCGAGTAACTCTCTGCCTTTTTTTGTCAGTATTGCGTCTACTGTTATAATCGAATTGTCTAAATATCCCATGTTATAATTGTTCTATATTTTATAAATATCTTATTTTATTGTTTTACTTAATCTGTTTCAAACTACTCGTACGTGTACTACTATTTAACTCAGGCTACAGGTGACAGAATTAATTACGTTTCCGAACCTATCTGTGTCTACTATCGTATTATTACCCTGTACTAATATCCTAGCGGTGTTGATCAAACGTATATAAAGTTTGCTTTCTTCTTCAAATCTAAATAGGTTGTAGGGATCAACTAGAAAGACGTCAGCACCTGCACCATGAGGGGAAATCTCTGTTTGTCCGTACCCTCTTGTACATGTTAAATTTACTCTTGGTGGAACTCGTTTTACCCTTTCAACTAAGAATAGTTCGTATCCAGCAAGGTTTTGATCTACTATTTTTATGATGTTTCCTACTGTTAATGATCCTGTTACGGGTATACCACTAAGGATGACTTTTTCGTCTTTACCGTATGTCATTGAGTCTTGGAGTGTAACTCCTAAAGATCTAGTGACAAATGTTGGTAGTTGTGATTCTGGAGTTGTCGGACCGGTATGGTATAAATCTAAAATGTCTTGGTCTTTCCTAGTAGGGGTACATATATAGTCGTCTTCCGTAGCTTTTGAGAATATTTCTCCTCGGAAAGGTGTTCCAGTAAATGCTGGGGATATATTAGCGTTACCTCTAGATGTTATAAGGCTGCCGTTATACCTAGCATTAGTCCAACCTGTATCGTCATACATACTATCTTGAACTGTTGCAGGGAGAGCAGATCCAGACATAATCGCTTCCCAGTTTGTAGGAAAGACACCATCTTCAACTCTATTTGACTCTACTCTTATTTTTGATTCTCTATTGTTTGTTGCATTCCCTATTAATGCGTTGTATTCGCTATTTCCGACTGTGATATCTATTAGGTATGGGGTTATTGAGACTACTATTGACTGGTAGTCGTATAGTTCGGATGCGTATGGAGGGTTTTGGTAGCCTTCTATTAAGAATGGTGAGAATTGAAAGTAGAAGAATGGGTTACCGTTTGCTATTGCAGCGCTATAGTAACTCCTATCAGTTATCTGTTGATCGAATATAATATCATTTTCGGTGCTGATCTGAAACGTAAATCTTATTCTCTCTACCTGCTCTAATACCCTATCTAAGTCTGTATTAGTTTCGTCTCCGTTTACTGAGAAGGCTTGTTGACCGAGTATTATACTCGTTACTCTGCCAGCAGGGTCTGGGTTCCCTGCTTGAAGAGATAGAGCTTGTGTGATATTAATGCTTAGTTTAGTAGTCGCGTTTACGATACTATCTGTGTGCATGTATATAAAAGAATCTTCTGTCATTTCTTGTTATTTATTATAATTAAGTACCGCATGTTGTTCCTTCTTGAGTGCAATCGTATACTTCTCCCCACGTTGCTGTTGCGTTGTTCCAAAATCTCGCTGTTCCTTGGGTTGTGTCGCTCCAGGTAGTACTTTTATAGTACCCTGTTGGGGCTATGATTGTGCCGTTAAAGTTTGAATATATCGTTGATGGTGGGGTGTTTAAGTCTGAGAATTCTGTTGGGGACGAAAGTGACCATACTATAGGGTTCCCTGCACCTTGTGTGCAGCAAGAGCCTGCAGCATTATCGTTAAGCCATGTAGATATAGAGTTCATTGTTAACGGTGGTATGTTTCGAGTTATTACATTCGCTAGACTATATTCTTCACATTGTCCGCTATTTGATGTTGCTTTTATCTGTAATTTACAGTCACCAGCGTTTACTGAAGTGTTAGCAACTAGTGCGGTGAAACTACCGTAGCTGTTTGGACCTGGTAGGGTGTATGTTCTAATAGTGTTTAAGCTATTTATACCGCCTCTTGAGGTAGTAGTTACGGCAGCGAGGTCGCCAGTTGCTAGACTTAGTACTCCTGAAACTGCTGTAGTGTTTGTAATTTGCTCCCAACCTGATTGAACTGCAGCAGCGTCACCAAACTTACTTGGATCTGGGTCGTATGAGAGTTTAGCGTAATACTCTGTTGTATTATCTGTTCCTTGGAAGTTAAATGGTCCTATATAGGAGTAATAGGTTTTTGGGTCAGAAGGGGATGATTCTCCTTCTGTATTAATTGCTGTTTGTCCTATAACCTGTCCTGTATGTAGTAATGCGCATGCAGTGTATGGTATTGTGTACTCTAGAAAACAATTAGGTGGGCCGCTTGTGCCAAATGGCTGATCTCCGCCTGGCATAGTAGGTTCGTATATACGTACTTGAACAGTTCCGGAATCAAAACTACTAAAGTCATAGATAGATGCTGCGTCTTGATTTATTGCAGAGCTTACAAGGGTTCCGTTATTATATATATCGTATCTTATAGTACCTGCTACATGGATTGGGAAGTTGTTTGCTTGTGTATTTCTCCACCAACCTGATATATCAATACTAGTGTCTAGAGAAGATAAAGATGTTGGTGCACCTGAATTATAACTCGGGTCTACTTTTGCCATATTACAGTATACGACTTGTACTTCCCTACTACTTACACATGTAGGGCCGTAATCTGCTCCTGCAGCTGCTGTATTAAATATTTCATATTGGGTGTATCCGCCGATGCCTTCGGGTACGAAGTTGTATGCAAACGGAGAAGGGACGTTAACGCCTTCTACGGTGTAGGTATATGTTCCGTTTGGAGCACCGTATAGGTTGGGTAGTGGATAGTTTTGTAATGCAGTAAATGTTGTAGATGCATTGTATATTTCTCTACTTTGAGGTGTAGTAGGTAAATTACAGGCTACTCCTGGGATAAATTGGAAGAAACTTCCAGAATATATTACAATATCGTATTTAAGATCTTTGAGTTTATTAGCTCTGTTTAGTTCTCCATCTGTTATCTCAAGGTATGAGCCGCTAAATTCTCCGTCAAATTTAGTTTCGTTATGTAGTTGATCGTTTCTTGTTCGGCGACCTTCAGGGGTCTGTACTGTATAATTGTAGTTTGTTTTAGATTCCCCATCTACATTACCTATCCCTATAGATTCAAAAGCTTTTGCATTAGAGCCAGTAATGAATCCAGTTTGTATGGAGCTAGAATACTCTGGTTGTGTCCAGGATATTACCGGGGATATTGCTTTATTTCTTTCTAGTAAGTGTTGTTTTATAATAATTCCCGTATCTGCTACTACTCTAGCAGGGATAAAGTCTTTAACCATCCTAAAGATACTATTATCAAAAAACTTTATTAATCTAATAAAATCCTCTACCTCATACCTATCTAATCCTTCAAGTACGGCGTCTCTATATAGGTCTAAACTACGGTATGAGTCTGTGTCTGTGTTTCTAGGGTCTCCTATATAATCGTCGATATTAAATCCTGAGGTAGGAAATAGTACAGCAGATTGCGAAACTATGTAGTTGTCTATGTTATCGGAAGGGGCAAAACCTATTTCTATTCTGTGTAAGTCTTGTGTTACATCGTTAGATGATCTACTGATAGTCGTATAGTAAGATAGTGTATCACCGCTAACTATACTTCCAGTATTACTGGTTCTTATCTTATCTAATGAACTTGTAAATGGTTGCTCGCCTCCGTAAAACGGCAAATCATTAACAGATTGTCCTCCGTATATTTTAAGTTTAAGTATATCGGAGGGTATCCCAAAACAGTTTATAAGTGCTTTAATTCCTCTTTCAGTACCTTTACTTTTTAGTAAGAGCGGTAGATTATGATATATCCTCTTGTTTATTTCTCTATGATAGTCTTGTTGAGATACCGGGGTACTATCACTACCGCTTATTATACCGTCTGCTGGAAGAATCTCTTCTCCCTGGTCATAGCTATTTAAAGTAAAGTACCTGTATAGATCAGCTGTGGATCGGTTACTTGTATATAGTTTTATTCCGAAATTTTTAAGTAGGTCTTCTACTAAATCTTTTGAAACACCTTTATCTAGTCTATTATCTGCGTTGTATTTATCGGAGACAGCGTCTGTGTATATCCATATATTATCGAAGTGTTGAGCGATTAAGTCTATGAATAGATTATATGGTTCGTTTGCGCTATCTTCTCTTAAGTATGTAGGGATTGTGTTTTTAAGTATATCTGGGTTCTGATTGTCGTATAGTGATGCGACTTGTTTTTGATTAGTGAACCATGTAATTGCTTCTGGTGTACTTGATAGTTGGTTTGTGTATGGGATTAAGTTGTTGGATTTTGGCCAAGAAGAAGATCCGCTTTCGTAGTATAGGTGTCTTTCGTAGTGATCTAGGTTATCTACTATTCCGTCTAGTAGGTTTTCAAAGTAAAGTGCACTCCCTGTTACTCCTACACCTGTTGATGAATTTATTGAATCTAAACTTGTTTGATAGCTTTCAATCAAATCTAACTTATACTTAAAGTTTAGTACTCTTTCTTCTGCAGAGGAGAAGTTTATAAAGTTAATGTAGTCTGTGTAATCAATACTTAGTTCAGCTCCTTTAGCATTGACTAGGGAGTTTAGTTGTCTATTAGTGTTATTCGTAGGGAAGCTGAACAGTTCGTTATAGTTAAAGTATTCAGATGGTTCTGTTGATTGGGTTTCTATCTCTACATCAAAGTTAGCTCCTCGAAGGGTTGGAGTAGGAGTTTCGATTTCTGTAATAGTCGTAAGTACTCTGTATGCTACAGGTTCAGATACTTTTTCTACTATGTTTAACCTACTTTTTAAGGTAACCTCTTGTGGAAGAGGTTCTAATAGTTTTATTAATACTCCGAAAGTGTTTCTAAAAATCTCTATTCCTATATTTACGACTGAATGGAATGTATTATTACCTTCGTATAGAAATAAATTTAAAGCATATGGAGAGTTATCTCTTTTCTCAATAAGGGTGTTCGTAAACTGCTGTACACTGTTAGCGGAGAGGTTTACAGATACTAATCGGACTTCGGTTCTATCTGGTGATATACTTTGAATATAGAAGTCTTCTGTATCGTTCTGGACTGAATAAGGATAGTCTAGAAAATTATACAGTGCTACAACTTCAGAGGTGTCTGGGTTATATTGCTTATAGTCTTGTAATACGTCTATGGAGATCTCTTTAGTTCCGTTTTCGCCGTTTATTGTGTCTCCTGTAAGTACAGAGTAGTTTGTATAATTCTCTATAGATGTAATCAATTCCCCGCTTAGAGAGAGGTAGTTTAACTCTATGAAGTTATCTGCCGGAATGAATGTACTTAGTATATCTACTGGTGTAAGTAAATTTGCATCTTCCTGAGGTATGCTTTCTAAATTAGAGAAAGTATCAGCGTTTAGTTGTATTATGCTATGTTCTATCTTAGCCATCTATTATGTCTAGTTATTTAATATATCTTCACTACTCTCTAGCTCAAACTGCAATTGGTCATTAGCTAGTATTTGTCGTCTCAGTTGTGAGATTTCATCTAATAGAGGTTGTATTTCGTCTGTAAATCTATCGAAGGTTGCTATTTCTGAGCTTTTTTGTAAGAAGTACTGGTGGGAGTTTGTTTCTCCTTCCGTAGGTATGCTGTAGAATAGTTTGTCATATAGTCTGAATAATTCCTCTACTGTGTCGGTATCTATCTCCTCTACTGGTTTAACGAATGTTCTAAACTCTGTATCTACTATAGTATCTATATCTCCTTTTTTATAAAGCTCTTTATGTATGTTTATGCTCTTCTTAGCCATTTCTAACTACTTTAAATACGTTATTACCATCTCTCACTACTGTACTGGTATCTAGTTCGGTTTTTATTAATATACGATAATATCTCTCTGGCTGCAACCCTCCCATATATACATCGAAGAATGCTCCTTCTGAATCACAGCTAATTTTGGTAAATTCTGTGTTAAAGTCTACTACCATTTCTTCGGTGTTTTCAT
>Ga0180120_10001375_pt1 | contig 12447 bp, 22 predicted proteins | sample CPBDNA_3_FD_129677 | JGI IMG/M metagenome (GOLD analysis project Ga0180120, IMG submission 129677) | Freshwater to marine salinity gradient microbial communities from Chesapeake Bay, USA - CPBay_Spr_31_0.2_DNA (version 2) (version 2) | ecosystem: Environmental > Aquatic > Marine > Coastal ... | reverse complement strand
GCACGTTGACCTTCATTCTCCCACCACATACCTGACTTAGCATGTGCCATCTGGTCATCATTAAGATTAGACAAGCTGATGAGTGCTGAACGGCGTACGCCACCGACAACTACAACTTCACCAATCTTACACATGATGTCGTGACACTCAATAGGATATAGTCTACGTCCTGCCGCACCCTTGAACTTGCCAATAACAAACTGGAACAACTCTTCTAATGGTGCTGGGCCAGAGGCTCGTCCACCAAATGTCTTCAGTCGTTCACCAGCAGGGCGTACAGCAGACACATCCCACTTAGGTATCTGACCTGCATACAACAGCGAGATTAACTCACGTAAGGCACCAGCCCATCCGGGTCTGCTATCACCTACCTTGATTACTGTATCTGTATTATGCATTGCTTCATTAACAATGGGTAGCTTCTCAATGCTATGACGCTCAACACTGAAGCCAACGCCTGTGCCACACATTAGGATGTACATAGTCTCATCAAATGCACGTGGTGTATCTACTGCTAGGTATGAACAGTTGAATGCACCTACATGGCAACGGTCTAGTGCAGGGCCAGATGTCATCAATGCTCTCATGCTAGGCATGATGTCTTGGTTAAGCACTGCTTCCTCTAGTTCATTACGCAACTTAGTTTCCAGCTTGTAGCTGTGGTTTTTCTTGAGGTGCGTAGTCATGTAATCAAAGTATCGTGTGACTGTCTCACCCCATGTCTCACGTCTCTGGTCGTCTTCTTTCCATCTTGCATAACGTGATAACGCTATGAAGTTCTGGTAGTCTGTTGGTAAATGGTTACTTAACATATCTATATCACTCCTGTACTGTTCTTACGTTTTTAATATCAGCCCCTTCTATATCATAGAAGTATTCTCTTAGGCTCTCCTCAATCTCTTCTCCCACTTGACCGTCTGATGGTACGGGATACTCTTCTGGGTCTACATCTATTGTGACAAACATCTTAACTCTTATCATCATACAGCCCCTCTACTTCAGTTGTCAAGGCATCAAGATACCACATAGCTTTCTCTAAGTCTTGTGTACCATTCTTGTAACGATAACGCCACAAGTATTTCATTACGTTACCTTGTAGATAGAACTCAAAGCCCTCACCCAGCGCGGCACGTAGAGCATCAATACATTCTACACCTGATGCATTGTAGTGTGGTGGGCTATTAACCATGTCCACATTACCATACGCTTCCTTACCTGCGTCTTCTGCCATAGCCATCTGCTTCATATACTCTTCGTGTCTTAGCTGGTTCATCATGCACTCCCTTCTGTTTTTGTACCAAAGTCAATCTGTATTACATTACCATCTTCACCTATTACTTTAGGCTTGTCCTCTAACTCTACATCATATTCAAGACCTTTCATAGACATTACATACCTATGAACAAGTTCTCTGAAGTCTTCGTTTAATTCCATAACAGGTATAGTACTAGCTAACATCTTACAGAAGTGCATTATCTGTGAATAGTCTTCATCATTCAAATCATTATCGGGTTGTGTTATAATAGAAACATCAATTTCTCCTGTCCATTCACCATCAGTGTCTGTCTCAGGCCGTATCCTCAATATAAAATCCTCCGCATCTATTGAAGTTAACTCCGGCTCTGTCATATTACTTTCTCCTTTTCACTTTGTCACCTTTAAACTTTATGAAACTTGCATGATTGTTCTTACCCTTTTCTTTTAGCCAATCTTCTGGAATGATGCGGTCATAGTATAAGAAGTTATACTTGATGCACCACTCAGCATACGTAGACTTAGCACCTTTACGTAGCTTACGTCTACTGTTTTCAAAGACAAACCTAATATCTAAGTCAGGGTGTTGCTTCTGTATTGCCAGATGCTTGCGTCTATCTGCCGCAGTGAACATCCCCTTACTCTCAATTATTATTCCATTAGGTAGAACAAAGTCTGGCGTATAGGTACGGTAGGCTAGGTCTTCCCATTCTATCTTAACAGATTCGTAACCGAAGTCAACGTCTCTTTCTTTAAGATAGTCAGATATTTTAACCTCTAAGCCTGACCGATACCCATACTTCCTCGCCGCCTTAAACTGTTTTGCATCAAGAGGCATTGTATTTCTCATCCAACTCTACGTAGTTCATAGTCTTAGGAGACTTTGCTTGTGACATAACTGCAGGTAGTTCCTTCAGTGTAGGCCAGCAATCGAAGCGGTAAGAACAGAAGCCACAGTGTACGCTGAGTACCTTGTTTCCTGTAGGCTTACCACGAAAGGTTTCTATCTCAGGTTCGTGACACCGCTTGAACTCATTCTTCTCTACGGTATTATGTACTTCCTGTATCTTAGCAACCTCTGCATCCACATCTAATCCAGTAGCAGGTACATACTTGAACGCACCATTAGCTTTGTTCACTACCCACCAGCCACCAGCTTTCTTACCAGCGGCCTTCGCATAGCCAGCAAGCTGTGCAATATAGCCGAAGCTATCACCACTTGCTAGTGAATCATACGATTCAAACTTGTTAGTATAGGACCAATTAGACGCTGATTTAACGTCATCAACAGCACCGTCAATAACGATGTCATATGTTCCATTAACGGATACGTCATTATCCAATTCCAAAGTAACATGTTCCGGCTCTTCATATTTAACTCCCGCTTCTTTAAGTAAGCCCTTGAATACAGCCTCGACTATATCACCAAGCATCATGTTCATAATGAATGTTGTCGGCATAGGAAGAGCGACTTCCGGCTTGTTCTTCTCATACCATAGCTGACAAGTAGACCTGCCAACATTAGACATGCGAAGCCGAAAGTCTCCACGCTTCTTCCCACTACCGAACTGGCGAGACAGTGCATCCTCAATGTCTGCAGCTACCTGTTTAATGGTAGTGTCAGCCATAGTGGACTTGCCTTTGACAGCATCATCCATGTACTGATGTAACGCCAGTTCAGCAGGGTGGTTCATTATGCTACCTCTTCTTCGTCAATGTCAATGTCAACGATGTCATCTACTACATCAACGTCATCATCTTCCATGTGAGCATTTGCTTTCTTAGCCCATGTGTTAACGATGTATGTGTTGTAGTTGTCAACCCACGCCATGAAGTCACTGAACAGTTGCTGGTCATCCTCACTAAGTTCGATTGTCTTAGTGGCATCAACAGTAACCGTAGGCAGGAAGAAGCTACTACCATTAGGTAGCTTACGTTCTTCTGTACCCGACTCAATGCTGTGTTGCACAGGTAGGCGTTGCATCTTAGCAAGTTTAGCTAGGATGTCACCGAAGGTCTTGAAGGCATCACGGTTATCAATCTCCCAGATGAAGGAAGAAGATGTGATGTCAACAGGATTACCTTTGTCATCAGTAGGATTAATCAATTCTACTGTACCCATGAGAACACGTACTCGCTTAATCTGTTTGATTAACTCTTGTGTCTTCTCAGGTAGAGCCTTGAAGTCTTGAATGTAACCCGCAGGTTTGCCGCAGTTAAACCCACCGGAGTTATCCTTCAGGTCAATGTTAAGGCTGTCTGCCATCAAGGTCTTGACGAACTGATTAGGTGTATCGCCATGACCCTTAACAAACTTCTTGTACATAAACCGTTGAAGGAATGTACGAATGTTAACGGACTCAGCATAGTAGGTAGGACCGTCTGGAATCTCAAGTTTGTATGTACCACCGGGTACTACTTCCATGTTAACCTTCTTGCCGTTAACATCTGCTGTACCCATGATAGGTGCATGATTGATTCTTAGACGAGGTAGGCTACTGGATTTCTCCTTCTTGTTAGCCTCGCTTGCGATACCCATAGCCTGTGCCATAGCAGCAAAGTTGTTGGTATCAATAGTTGTTACTTGTGTCATTCTATTACTCCTGTATTGTTGAAAGTTCTGTAGTTATATCAGCTTACATCCTTAGTGTCAAGCCAATTATCACCTATTTTTGATTCAAGTAGTAGTGGTACATTGAACACCACACCCCAACGTAGGGTAATCAAATTAGGTAAGTCACTGTTTGTCTGATGAATAATGTCTAATACCTTTCTCTCCTCATCAGGGTGAACGTCAATAACTATACTGTCGTGTACTGTATTTACCACACATGACTGCATAGTGTCAAGTAGTTTATCAATGTGAAGCAAAGCAATTGGTACAATATCTGCCGTAGCAAACGACTGAACAGGGTAGTTCTTTATCTGCGTAAAGTGTGACACTCTGCCGCTTGCCTTACGATATACATTAGGGAAAGCAAACTCTCTGCCAGAAGGTGTGGTTATCTTTAGTGTGTTCACAGCTTCTTTAGCCAGCTTGGTATGCCAAGACCCGACACCTTGGTACTTCTCTGTGAAGTGTTCGTAGTAGGCCGCTTCCGCTGGCGTTCTTCCATATCCTGTTGCGCCATATAGTGGAGCAAACGTATGCGCCTTTGCATCCTGTCTACTCGTAGGCTGACCAGCATCACTAATAACTTTAGCGGTATATGAGTGTACATCAAATCCAGTAGATACTTCTTCAATTGCTACTCCGTCTTGTGAAAGGAAGGCGGCTGTACGAAACTCAAGCTGTGCCATGTCAGCTTCTAATATCTTGTCGCCCTTGAAACGTGATACGAATACCTTCTTGACAGGAAACGTACCACCCCGTGGCATATTCTGCATGTTAGGGTTAGCACCTGACAGTCTACCAGTAGACGTGCGATGCTGTAATAAACTAACATGCAACTTGCCATCACTCTTAGTGTAGTTGGCTATGCCCCCTACGAATGATGACAGGTATGTATCAACGGCACTCAGTCGGCTTACCTTGCCTAAGAAGTCAACCGCATCGTCCATACCCTTTGCTCTAGCTGAACTCTGTAGTAACTGTAGGTTCTGCTTAGAGGTAGTAAACCCATTGGCACTAGCCCACTTAGCAGAGGGTGGCTTGAACTTTAGCCCCGCCACATTACTAGTAGGTACGAAATTATAACCGCTAGTATTACATGCCACACATCTATTTGGTTTTGCAAAAGGACTTCCATCTTTCTTTACCTTTCTTATGTATCCAGTGCCACTGCAATCACCGCACTGCTCTGCTTTGGTTTTGTATAACCGTGTTGTACTAGTAGAGGTGAGGCTACGGAAGGTAGCATCATCCATGTACGGGTCAATGTTGTTAGCCCAATGTAATTTATCGTCTACCTTACGAGAGTATATAACCCAAGAGAGTTGCTCTGGGCTATTAAGATTGATAGGTGTATCACCCATAAGAGTACGAACATGCTTCTGTAATTCATCAAGTAACTCCTTCTTCTCTGCCTCAAACTCTTGTCGTACCTCATCCAGCTTGGATACATCAACAGAGAAACCCCTGCTGTATATCTTAGCTAAACATACAGCCACCTCGTTAGTCAGGGTAACAGTAGGCATAAGCCCTGCATCACTCTCGCTGTTAAGGCGTAGCATTAGCTTGTCAGACAGTTGCTGTGTAGCATGTAGGTCAGCACTAAGATACTCAGCCAACTCATCGTGTGGTATCTCGCAAGTAGAGTAGCCCTTCTTGAAGTACTCCTTGAGTGTGTCCTGCTTCTTGGTATCTAACTCGTAGCGTTCAGCACAAGCCTCAAGAGATAGTGGTTCCTTCAAGCCACGCTGTAATACATACTCACCCAGCATAGTGTCGAATACAGGGCCAGCATACTTGAAGCCTGATTCCCATAACCAAGTAAGGTCATACGCCGCATTGTGCATGATGAGTACAGTGGCCTTGTCTAGGTTGTGTTGTACAATAGAGTGACCATCAGGTGTAGGTTCTACGTCATTGTGGTCAAATGTAATTGAGTACTCGTTACCTTGGTCATCTAACATACCTATCATAGTAACAGAGTTACCTGCCTCAAATGGGTCAAGGTGTAACTTGCCATCTCGTTCTGTTGTTGTATTCTCTACGTCTAGTGTTAGCTTCATCCTTCATACCTCGCTGTCTTATAATCTAGTTGGCAGTGTACGCTACCATGCCAACCAGACAGTTTATTCTTTACTACGTTCAAGTGACGCTCTGAGTCTTCCTCATCCTTATCATGTACGGGTGGGTTCTTAGCAATCAATATCATTAGGTCTGCCTCTGCCGCCTTACCTGTACGGGAACCTTCCATCATAGACTGGTTCAGTAGAATTTTACCTTCTGCATCTGCGGATAGCTGAGACATATAAAAGACAGCACACTCATGCTCTTTAGCAATCTGTCTAGCATGAATAGCATTAGCCTTTAATGATTCATCCTGTCTAGCGTATCCACCCTTGGCAAACTTGTCACCCATGTCCAGCAATACTACATCAGGTTTGTATGCTTTGCAAATGCTTTCTACCCAATTCATATCCCGACCAGTAGCATCCTTAATCTTGATGCGTTCCTTTACTGGTGCGTACAACTCACGTGCCTTGGCAGGGTTCTGCTTAATCTCCTGCATGGTCATGCCTGTAGCCGCTGTCAAATATCTGGCACCAACACGGTGGTAGCCTTCCTCATTGCAGAGAATGATACAGTTAGCACCCTGATGTGCAAAGCCGTTAGGACTAGCAATCAGTGATGCATGGAAAGATGTCTTACCTGTATTAGGTCTAGCACCTACCTCAATCAAGTGACCTGCATTGACACCCTCTACCTTACGTGTGAGTACAGGGATGTTGAACGTCCAACGTGCCTCAAGGTCAGCCTTAGACATCAGTGTTTCCAAGTCTATGTCTTCCCACTCTACCTTTAGACTAGGAGTGAAGTCATCCCCATATACCTCTAAAAGATTACGTAGCGGCTCAAGGGTTGTCTTGTCACCGTTCACATAGTCAAAGCCAAGGTTGGCAATGTCCTCGCCCACTACCTGCTGGAATAGCTTGGACAGTACCTCTTGTGCAATGTCGCTACCCATAGGTGTTTCTCTCTTGATGTTACTGAATAGAGCAGAGTAGGCTTGCTTCTGTGCCGTAGTCATAGTTGGATTGTTCGACATGAATAGTGCCTCAATCTCATCAGGTGTTACAGTACGCTCATACCTATCCATTGCGGTATCAATCGTCTGCTTAATCTTACGTGCATCAGCACTGAATAGTCTGTCAGGACAACGTGCGCCACGATGTTCTGTGTAGAACTCCCTGTCCATTAGACTGCGTATTAATGATAGTTCCATTCTTATTCTCCTATGCTGTGTAAGTTGGTCAAGTCGTTAGGGTTACGGTACTTGAGGTCATCTGTTAATCTAAGTACCTTCACGTCAGATACATAGCCTCGTAATTCTTTTGCAAACGCTAGGGTCTTAGTCAGTGCGTCAGGGTCTAGCGCAATAATTGCTGTCGAGAACTGCATGAGATACCTCTTGTGTAATTCTGATAGTGACGTACCCAACACAGCTACCCCAACTAATACATCACTACCAACAACTGCAGCACTCACGCAGTCCTCAACAACTACAGCGACTCTACCATACCCATACGAATAAGGCAAGCCACCATTCCCATACCGCTTCCATTTAGGTAAGCGACCAGAGAGTGAACGCCCCGTGGCATCCACCATCTCACCATCGTGTATCACAGGGAATACCACACGATGTTCTTTGACATCATACATAAGACCAAGTTCATCAGCATCTATCTGCCATTGGTTAGTCCAGCGTATGACATCTTTGTTATTACCATGAGGCACAACGTACTCAGGTAATACAAACTTAACTTCCTTCTTATCGGAAGTGCCACGAAGACTAGCACGTATGTCTTCGGATGTCAAGTGTACACGAGTACCACCCTTCAGACCACAAGATACCTTGTAGCAATTCCAAATCATATTACCCATGTTATTAGTTATAGTGAATGTCTTGTACCCTTTACAGTTAGGGCAATTAATTCTCTTAGTACTACCATTAGGTATATGCATATCACTTATAATGTTATATATAGTATTCATGTATTAATCACTTTCCTTTGCGGTACTGGAGATACTTATAGCATGTATTTTTCTGTCGGTCAATGCCCTATCTGCACTAGCCAATGTATTTTTTAGGTATGGCTGTACTGATTGTGGGTTAGCATGTCCTGTAACCGACATTATCTGTGCCATACCGACACCTGCATCTACCATTTCTGTTGTGCCTGTCCTTCGTAGGTCAGACAATCGTAATTCTTTAGATAAACCTGCGGCATCCATGACCTCACGTGCATGTAATGGTAGCTTGTACATAGTATAAGGCTCATACTTACCCCTGATAGGGCGTGGTCTTGGTGCCACATACTCTTGGAAGCCGAAGTCCTCTTGCTGTTGTACTAACATACTATAAAGTTCATCAGACACAGGCAAGAATACTTCTGCCTTACGTTTAGTCTGCTTGACATGCACTGTCTGTGCATCAAAGTCAAGAGAAGCCCACGTGAGCAGACGCATATCTACTAGACGTTGGCACCACTCGTATGCCATCTGTGCTATCAAACCTATGTTACGGGTGCTAAAATCGGCATAGGCTTCGTCTAAGAACTTCTGTACATCATCCCTACCCCAGACAACCTTACGCCTCTCAGCGGCTCTCTTACGTACCATAGCGAAAGGATTAGTCTGACAGAGTTCCTCTCGCACCCCGTGATTAAACAGGATGCGAGTGATAGATATAGTATGATTAGCTAGGTGGATACCCCTGTCACACCATTCGTTATATGCTGTCTTAGCCATACGTGTTGTAATTTTATCACAGTCAAGTAAATAAAGTGCCTTGCCTTCTACCTCTGTGTTCATCAGGATGTTGGCAAAGTATTTATATTGTACTTTAGTTTCATCCCGTAACTGTTTGTAATCATAGGAAGAAAGGTAGTCCTGTAATAGCTTAGTTAGTTTCATTTTCGCATCCCAATCTCTATATACCTATCCATGTGTTGACCGTTGTTTACGTCAGTGATTATGACATCTTCATCAGTTAACATTTGATGACCTATCCCATGTCCTATATCAACCTGTTCAACATGACCTTTAATAATTACCACTTCTCCACGAACATCTCGTATAGCCCAAGAATCCATGTACTTCATGTGTCCTTGTATAGCATCGTCCAAGTCTTCACCTTGAATGTAATCTACATGAGTACGAGGCTCATCAATAGGCGTATCGTAACGACCATTGGCTACATATATAGCTGTATATTTTTCCATTACGCCGCCTCCAATTGTCTGAACACAGGGCTTGCAATCCACTGAGACACTTGGTTCTCACGATTGAACATGGACACAGCCTGTGTGTCATTGCCTGTGTTACGTAGGTTAAAGCCATTACGCTCATCAGCATACGTTGCATAGTTAGTGAAGGCACTATACAAAGCAAACAGATTACGCCCTCTTGTTGCTACCTCTTGGTTGTATAAGGTATACATCTTAGTAGCCTTAGTGTCTGACTTCATTAGGTTTTCAAGCAGTGCCTTGACATCTACTGTGTTAAGGTCATGCTTCGCCCATGATTGTAGACGCTCTGACTGTGCATAGAAGTCCTGCTGTGAGTTACGTAGGTCAGAGATGAACCTGTCCATGCTGAAGTTAGATGTGTTCTTACGCCGCACCTTGTCATGCTCACCTCTAATCATACCATTGAGGCAGAAGAAGTCGATAGCCCCAAAGAATACTGTGTTAGAACAGCTACCATCAATCCCATGCAGTGCAATGATACGCTGTGAGATAGTAGTCTCATGCTTGTCAGTAGTGATAGTGGTGGACACGTTAGGCATACGCACATCCATCATAGCCCATGCGTTCTTACGTGCATATTTCCACTCAATCTGTGCGCCATCTGTCTCCTCACCTGTCAGGTTCTCTAGCATAGTATCCTGTACACCATGAAAGAAGTCCTTGTGTGAGGCACAGTTGAAGCCATCACCTACGATACCGATGTACTCACCTGTCTCACTGTTGATGACGTACTTCTTGTCCTTCACCTTGGTAGTCTCATAAGCTACCTCAAAGTCTAGGTGTTCTGGAACCTGTTCAATTATTTGTGTTGTAAAATCTAGTGGCATTATATTCTCCTTCCGTTAAGTGATAATTAGTTATCTTGCGAATATAGCATACACTACACATATAGTCAAGTATATACCTATGTAATCAAGTAGTGTCATATATTTTATTACTTATCCTTTCCCGTCAGATACTTAGGTGTCTCAGCATCCTTGTCGTTCAGCTTCTCAATAGCATTACCGCAGACATAGCAGTACATGCGGGAAGCCAACTGTCTCAGCTTATCTGATATGTATTGTGTGTTCAAGCAGTGTTTGCATATATGTTTAATCATCCTACATTCTCCATTATATATTTCATTGCTTGTTCAAAGTCCAAGTGATACATAGGTTCTGGTTCATCTTCAATCCATATTTCTACACTGTATCCATAGTGACCATGAGCATTACCTTGCCCGTCTTTCTGGTTTTGAATGATAGACACACTACGCCCATCAGGTAGTGTCAAAGAAATTTGATTGTGTTCTAACCTCATCTTACTACTCCCATCTATAGAATATGTGTTCACCTATTTGTACTACCTTTGTCTTTGTCTCAGCCCAATCAGGCCGCACGTAGGTAGCATGGTAGTGTGTAGAACCTTCAACGAAGTCATCCAAGTGTCCATTCATTACACCATGTGCAACTAACATAGACCTGTTGTGTGCCTCTACATCAGGTGTCTTGTCACTCTTGCCATCACAGTACCAACTAAACTGGCACCGATTAAGCACAGGATAATCCGTATCCCATGAGTATGTCAAGCCTTGCTTAACTACACCACACACATCATCAGGGTAACGCTCATCCTTAACCCTGTTCATCACTACCTGTGCCACTGCAACCTGCCCAATGAAGGGCTGGTCACGTGCCTCGTGATACACGTTGAGTGCTAGGCATACTAATGCTTCAGCTATCATCGTCATCATCCTCATCTAATACCCAGTTAGCATAGTGTACACGATGCCCACACTCATCCTTCTTGGGTACAAACTTGAAGATGCTGTGCAGGTCACACTGTAGCTTCTCTAAGTTGCGTATGTCAGACAGCCATAGGTCATGGCAATCTGCCACTGTTGATAGTGCTGTCATTAGATTGTTGTGTGCCTCAAGTAATGCAAGGCGTTGTTCGTGTGTAATTTCATATGTCATTACGGTTTTCTTTTTACTCATCATCATTCTCCTCAAATTTACAACGTGTTGTATAATATGCCATTAGCATTGCGGCAATCTCTGGGAACGATTCCCAATCAACAGGTCTGCCACCTAACTGGTTTTCAATCTCTGCGTCAAGTGCTACCAGCATGGCGTTGATTTGTTTCGGTGGTAGGTTAATCGTTATCATCATCCATCTCCTGATTAAATTCATTCCATGCCTCAGTGAATACCTCATTAAAGGTGTGGTAGTTTGCATCTTCAAATGCAGCTTGGGCAATCTCAAAGATGTCCTGCCCCTGCCACTTCACAGATTGTGATAGCCGTGTGCCTCGTTCTAAATTATTCATCATCATCATTCTCCTCATCTAATACAAAACAAATTTGACATGTGCCAGAGCCATCATCATCCATGATGAACCAGCTATCACCCCATGCTTTTGTGTTGGGGAAGTGTTCATCAAGCACCTTGATTATGTCATCAACCTTCATCACTCATCTCCTCTTTAGGGTAGTACACTTCTACCATGCTGTTACAATTAGGGCAAGACAGGATGCTGAGTATAGCAAACTCATCACTCTCATCTGTAATGTCATGGTCGTTGCCCCATATTAGTTCTGTTCTACAGTGCCAGCAATTCATTACCATAACCTCGTGAATGTGCTGTCATCTGTATATACTATGTGAATGTTTTCGCCTTCATCCTTGTACTTTACAGCATAGGCAGTGCAACACATCTTACCATCATCATCGTCCCAGATGTTTAGGTCATACTCTGCATCCTTCCTGCCATGCACTACGTCTACAACTGTAACGCCATGCCATGTATCGCCATCATAATGGTCCAAGGATTTGACTATCTCCTGTGACTTAGCCACAAGAAAGCCAAACTCATAGTCTGTTAAGTTAAGTTCAGTCATTGTCTTCCTCCACATATATAGTAGTATACTCTTGGTCACCATACGTCCAGTCACCATTGTCATCAGTAGGAAGGTCAGTATGAATGAGGTGTTGCGTCTGGTCTCTAGCCACCTGTCGTGCTATTGCCTCTGCCTCATCTTCATTGTCTGCCTCGATAGCAAAGTTGCGGTCATACCACAAGGTCATTTCAATCTTAATGTAATATGTTTTCTTTGAATCAGTCATACTATTTCTCCTTGGTCATGGTATCAAGATGCTTTTTAATTTCCTCTACCTGCATCCACTCATCCTGCAATGTTATCTTATGCTTACGCTTTTGTTTCATCTGTTGTGTTTGTTTCTTTGCGTACGCTCTCTTTGATTTTAGTGCGGTCATAACTTCCCTTGCCTTTCTTT
>Ga0180120_10001373_pt1 | contig 12451 bp, 10 predicted proteins | sample CPBDNA_3_FD_129677 | JGI IMG/M metagenome (GOLD analysis project Ga0180120, IMG submission 129677) | Freshwater to marine salinity gradient microbial communities from Chesapeake Bay, USA - CPBay_Spr_31_0.2_DNA (version 2) (version 2) | ecosystem: Environmental > Aquatic > Marine > Coastal ... | reverse complement strand
CGGAATGGTTTCTCCCGTTTTATGGTGTCTTGCAAATAGGTCTAGACTGACACGCTCCCAGCACCAATTTTCCATAATTTGAGAAGGAAGTTCTACAAAATCCCATGCCACATTGACTCCGTTCAAGCTGCGGTGAGGTACTTCTCCGCATAAATGATGAAGGAGGTGACCAAATTCGTGAAATACGGTTTCGACTTCATAATGAGTAAGAAGTGCCGGCTTGCTTGCGGAGGGTGCAGTTAGGTTTCCACAAATGAGACCAAGATGGGGAGGGCGACTGCCGTCTGGTTTAGGCTCTGCTGTTTTTAAGTAGTTCATCCAGGCTCCACCACGCTTGGAAGAGCGGGGATGCCAGTCCGCGTAGAATGAGCCTAGCAAACACTTACTTTTTTGATCAAACAAATCGTAAAATCTTACTTCATTGTGCCATACTTCAACGGGTTGGCTTTCCTTTACTCCATGGGCAAAAACTTCCCCTTCAAATTGGGTGGACCGTTCAACAATCTCCAAGCCAAATATTTGGGTCACCAAGTTGAACATGCCGTTTAATACAGAATGAATAGGGAAGTAGGGTCGAAGATCTTCATCATCAAAACTATAGCGTTCCTTCTTTAACTTTTCTGCCCAGTAGCCGACTTCCCACGGTTGAAGCAGACCGACAGCTTGTCCTGTTTTCCCTGCTTTAAATTCCTCTAACTCACGGTTTTCTTCTGTGAAAAAGGGCAGAGTTTTCACTTTTAGGTCAGAGATGAAATCATCTGCACACTTACCATTTTTTGCCATTCTCCTACTCAATACGATATCCGCAAAGTCTTTTTTGCCAACTAGTTCTGCTTTTTCTTGTCGAAGAGCCAAAATTTCTTTGATCAAGAGAGAGTTGTTATTGGGTTCTTCTGTACCCAATCGATCGCTTGCAGACCAAATTTCTTCCCGGAGTTCTTCGTCATCAAGATATTGTAATACTGGAAGCATGGATGGTGCATGAAGGGTGAATATCCAGGCATCTTTCCCTTCGTTATCACCTAGTTTTTTGATCGCAGCCTGCTTTGCTGCATCGAGCGCAGAGGAAGGAAGTCCCTTGAGCTTAGCTTCCTCTTTTACCACCATCTGCCAAGCGTTGGTTGCATCCAATACATTTTCAGAAAACTTTTGAGTAATCTTTGCAAGCTCACTGGAAATTTCTTCGAGGCGCTTTCTTTTTTCGAGAGGAAGATTAGCCCCCGCTTCCTGGAAATCTTGAATGGTTTCTTCCAGCAGTCTCCGGTCTATCGAACTTAACTCATTTGCTTGTTCGCTTTCGGCAAATGTTTTAACTGCATTCCATAATTTACCATCCAGGAATATTTTCGCACCAAATTCACTGACTGCAGGCAAAATATCATTATGTGCATTTCTTAATTCTTCTGAATTACAAACTGAGTCCAAATGAGCCACCAAACCCCAAGCTTCATCCAGTTCGACAGTAGCTTGCTCCAAAGACTTAATCGTGTTGGAAAAAGTTACATTTTGGTGGTTTAATTCACGGATGGACTGCAAGTTCTTTTCGGATTGCTCTAAGGCAACAGTGATATCATTTCGAACGCATTCTGGTTGGAGAGATGACCAGGAGGGATGCTCGGTGTTTTCGAGGAAAGGATGATTTTTCATAGTAGGAATAGATTCAAAGTGTTGGATTGGTAAATTGGTTATTTCCCAATCGATTCAAGAAGTTTTATTTTTTATTTGATTCAAGTTTTTTTTGTGGCGCATTTGTAAAAGTTGTATGGCTAGGGCAAAACCCATAGGCACATAAATCATAGATTTTTCAACTTCTTTACCGAGCCCTTCCATGAAAATAGTAATACCAATTACAATGAGAAAAGAGAGGGCTAAAATTTTCAAAGCCACATTTTTCATGATGAAGTCACCAATTGGCTTGGCAAAAAACAGGATTACAACAAATGAGGAAAGGACTGCCGTGATAATAATCCATTGATTATCCGTTAGCCCGACTGCCGTGATTACCGAGTCGAGCGAGAATACAATATCGAGAATTACAATTTGAAAAATGATTCCGCCCAAGCTCGCTTTTGCTTTATTTTTAGTCTCATGATGCTCCAACTCAACCGTGGCATGGATTTCTTTCACCGCTTTCCACATTAAAAATAAACCACCGGCCAGTAGTGCTAGGTCTCGCCACGAATAAGCAAACCAATCAGGACCATCAGTCCACGCCGGATTGGTCAATTGTATCAACTTTAGCCCCCCTAACACCATGATTACTCGAGCCACCATGGCAAGAACCAGTCCGAAGTTTCGGGTTGAATTTCTTTTGTTTTCCGGCAAGCGGGAAACCAAAATTGCAATAACCAAAACATTATCGACTCCAAGAATTAACTCCAAGCCAACCAATAATGCAAATAAGCCAATTAAATCACCATCCATACTTCCCATCCTTTCATGGTTTCTCGTTTTGAAAAGAAAAAAGATTCAAGAATCGACATTGTTTAGTATTTGGGATTGTTTTTTGTTATTTGAAAAATCCATTTGATATTCAAATAACCGATGCAAGCTTAGCTTTTTTACCGGTCGCCACACGCGTTCCCTTGAAGTTCGGATCTGAGGTACTGACCTCGGTCACCTGTGCACGAGTTTCTGTTAGTGTGGAGAGAAGGGATGGACATTCTGGGAAGGGATGGGGAGAAACCCCACTCAGTGTTCAATGGGTTTGGCCATCCACAACTTCCTACGACGACCGACATTTAGCTTTGCAGGAATTTTCGGAAATATTGCTTAAGAAATGTAAAACTCATTCTGGTTTTGGACATGCATTGGAACTCGGGCATTCTTTCGTTTTTGAGCAATTGCCTACTTTTTTAAATGAGTATAATCAATCTGAAAGAAAGGGACTGGAGCCATTGCCGTGGCTTGGTGCCTTGGTTTGTGCTTCTGCTTTTGACCTCGCATTACATGATGCATATGGCATGACCAACGACTTGCCGACCTATCAATCCTATGATTTCCCTTACCTCAATCTGGATTTAAGTCATTTTATTGAACCCAAAGACGGGAATTCGATCTCATTTGCCGGTAAGACTCCCTCTGACTTTTTGGTACTCGATCCAGGTGATCAAATTCCCGTATGGCATTTAGTGGGAGGATTAGATCCTTTGTCAGAGCAGGAATGTACGGGAAACGAACCGCGGGACGGTTACCCAATACATTTGGAAGAATGGATTGAACGGGATGGACTAAATTGCCTTAAAATTAAACTTCGGGGGAATGATTCTCATTGGGATTATGCACGATTGGTCGCAATTGGAAAGATTGCGAAAGAAATGAATGTAGACTACCTGACAACCGATTTTAATTGTACTGTAACTGATCCTCATTACGTGAATCAGATTCTCGATCAATTAAAAATCAAAGATTTTAAGACCTGGGATAAAATTATTTATGTGGAGCAACCCTTTCCCTATGATTTAGAAAAGTACGGAATTAAAGTACATTCTCTATCGAAAAGAAAACCTCTTTTTATGGATGAAAGTGCACATGACTGGAAGCATGTAAGACTGGGTTTGGAATTGGGGTGGACAGGAGTCGCTCTCAAGACATGCAAAACACAAACGGGAGCTCTTCTTTCACTCTGCTGGGCAAAAGCACATGGAATGGATTTGATGGTTCAGGATTTAACTAATCCAATGCTTGCTCAAATTCCGCATGTATTACTCGGTGCACATGCAGGGACTATCATGGGAGTGGAAAGTAATGGAATGCAATTTTATCCAGAGGCGTCGAAAAAAGAGGCGTTAATTCATCCTGGTATTTATGAGCGAAGAAATGGCATGCTTGATCTATCCACGATAAAGGGTCCTGGGTTTGGCTATCAAATGGAGTTGGGATAACTTGGGTAAATCTTTTTTTTAAATATTCTCAAACTTATAATTCAAATTAAGTTCCCTTTATTTATACTAAGCAATGGCTCAGATTGGTAATATAAAAAAGTTACCTTTTTTCGAAAAACTAATTCTTCGATGGTATACTCAAAGTGAGGGCAGAGTGCTTTTAGAGTCTTATTTGCTCTGTAGTCTTATACCCGTAATTCTGTATATTTTGCCTGAATGGGCAATGGTGAGCGATGGTCGTGTTCATCGCAATGGTTTAGTGGATTACAGCATGGGACTGGGGGCAATATTTCTAGCACCTATTTTAGAAACAATTTTTATTTTTGTACCTATCTTAGAACTCTGCCGATACTGTAAAGTGAAGACAATATGGACTATTCTCGGATTTGCCCTATTTTTTGAACTGCTTCATACTCAACGAGGATTTTGGGGACATCTTATTCTTTATCCGACAATGATAAGCATGACCGTTCTCTACCTTTCAATGAGAAAGAAGTCTTTTTTACACGCCCTGCTTTTTACTGGAGCAGTACACGAATTTTATAACTTCACTGTAGTGATGGCGAGTCCGATGACCTACGACAAATTTTTCTATTAATTCCCTAAAAAATGACTAGGTGCAGTGTGTGGGCTTATACTAAGTGTGTGCAAGCTTGCCGTTCGATTCAATTTCTCGCATCACATTTTGAATTTCGGATCGGAACTCGTTTAACTTTGTCTTGGATAAATTAATTTTGTCATGGGCTGCTTTTTGCAACTCATCGCAAATATCAGTTAAGCGATCACTCCATTTTTCGAGGGAGGAGAGAGTCTGTTCGATCAATTCACTTGAAGAAGTAGTGGCCTGTTGGATAAGGGAAATTTGGTCAGTCAATTGTCGCTTTGTTTCGCGAGTTTCAGCTAGAAGTATTCTTTCACCTGCAACACGTTTCAAATCTCCAGTTAAACCGAATTTAGAGAGAAACCAAATAATCCATTTTGATGGGTCGAGCTGCCAAGGCTTTACGCCATTTCGGTAATCCCATTGAAATTCATGGTGATAATTATGATATCCTTCCCCCATTGTGAAGATTGCGGCAATCCAACTGTCCCGTGCACTATGGCTTGTTGAGTAGGGACGCTCGCCAATCATATGGCATAGTGAGTTGATGCAAAATGTGGCATGTTGAACCATTACTACCCGTGCGACACCGGGTATTAGTAATCCACCTAGAGCACCTGCCATCGGGCTAATATTACCTGTGGAGACTGCATAAACATACCCGATGATCGTGGGTAAGATAAAACTCATGAAAAATGCAATCCCATGAACCCATTTGTCCTGCCACATGACAAGACGATCTTTTTTAAGATCTTGTACATTGTTGATTGGATTGTCCGGTTTGAGCTTAAACATAAGCCATCCCATGTGAGCCCAGAAAAATCCTTTGCTTATATCGTAGGGGTCATCATCAGTATCAACATGTTTGTGGTGTTTCCTATGTTCGGAACTCCACCATAGGGCAGAATTTTCAAAAGCAGCGGCCCCGAAAAGAAGTACAAACAATTTGACTGGCCATTTTGCCTTGAAGGCTTTGTGAGAAAATAAGCGGTGATACCCCACGGTGATACTCAATCCGGTGGCGGGATAGTAAAACATAAAAACCCCAAAAATAAACCAGTCCCACCCAAAAAAATAAAAGTAAGCCGGTACCGCAGTGAAAGTAAGAATGGCTGTAATAATTAAAAAACTACTAGTTACCCACTCAACTCGATTGAAAGGAATGTTTTTGAACATTGTTTTAATCTATTGGTGAATCCTCAAATTACGAATTCTTTTTTCGGCAGTAAGAAGATTCAATCAATGAATTTTATATCTTGGACCGATGGGCTTTGACATAAAAGGAAAATTTTCAAAGTATTTACATTTTAAACTCTCACTTATTTCATGAAAGATTTAGCTCATTTCCTTGTTTGTATTTTAACGCTTTCAGTATCTTCACTGTTTCTTTGTGCAGATGACTCGAAAATTCTTACCTTGAAGGGTAAAAGTGGTCCAGGAAATGGAAAAACGATTGTCCTGGTTTCTGGCGATGAAGAGTATAGAACTGAGGAAAGTATGCCCATGTTGGCTAAAATTCTTGCCGAAAAGCATGGCTTTACTTGCAAGGTTCTTTTTGCATGGGATAAAGCTGGTAAATATATTGATCCCAATAATCAGCAGGGTGTGGTTGGCTGGAATCACCTCGAATCCGCGGATCTCATGTTAATTGGTACGCGATTTCGCAAACCCAATCAGAATGATGCGGTGCATATTACGAATTTTCTAAACGCAGGGAAAGCGATTGTTGGAATTCGTACTTCCACTCATGCATTTAATGGAGGAGAAAAATTGGGAGGTAAAATTTCTTACAGTCAGTTCGGACCACTGATCATGGGAGAAGGCTGGGTGAGTCACCATGGCAAGCACAAGGGCGAAGGTGCACGTGGAATGGTTGAGACTAAAAATGCCGCACATCCAATTTTAAATGGAGTAACCGATGTATTTGGTCCCTCTGATGTATATGGCATTAATCGCTTAAATGAAAAAGATACCATTCTTTTGCGGGGAGCAGTAACTAAAACACTTGCACCAAACTCTTCTTTTGTGGATGCGAAGAATGATCCGATGCAACCACTGGCATGGCTTCATCCGTACACCGCTCCCAATGGAAAGAACGGCACCACATTCTGCACCACTATGGGGGCATCAGTTGACTTGGTTAGCGAAGATTTAAGGCGATTGCTGGTGAACTCGGTTTATCATCTTACCGGGTTAAAAGTTCCTGTTAACGCGGATGTAGATTATGTGGATCCTTTTTATCCCTCTTTTTATGGATTTATAAGGGATAAAAAGTATTGGTCGGGCCAAGACATGCAAGCAAAAGACTATGGCCTAGGTAAGACTCCTCATGCACCGGATCCCCAAGGCTCTCCTAGTTGGTCATTTCGTGATACCCCGAAAAAGAAGTAAGTTTTATTCTACCTCTTTATTTTTATTTACGATTTCATTCTTTGCCTGTTTTGCCAGTTTACGATACCGGATTGCTTCCTGTAAATATACCATTCGTAAGTTATGCCCGCCGAGCTTGCTGTAGTTACGAAATCCGGGGTTAGAATAAGCAGGGCTTAAATTCTGGGCATCAGCAAGTGCCTGATAGGACCTTGCTCTTGTCTCATATCTTTTTACACGAATTTCAGCAGATTCATTGCTTGTCTTGGGCGATTGATTAATGGATGAGGTGCAACCATTGTGGAGAAAAAATAATCCAATGCAAAGAATGACTTGAAAGGCTCTTTTCACTGAGTTGTAATGCCGGCTTGAATTAATTTCTCTTTTACCTGTTCGACTGACATTCCTGCTGTGGGAATTGGAAACCCCAGTGTGTCTCCATTGGGAGTAAAACCATCCCCATTGGTATCAACGAAGATTGGGTTGTGATAGGCACAGGGTTTGTTCGTTCCTTGACCGCTATTTCCATATCCTGTTTTAAGATTTAATTCTTCGCCATAGGCTACTACGATTAAGTGGGCATCATGGGAAAGCTCGATTGTTAATAATTGATCGAATTTGACTACTTCATCCTTGAACCAATGGGGGTGTGTTTTTCGAGTGTAATTATACTTGGTGGACTGTCTTCCATTGATCAAAATTTGAACGCGATTAATGTCGATCCAAGAGGAGCATTGCACCCGGACATTTAATTGAATTGAATCATTTGCTCGGGCAAGGCCTCCGGGTAGGATTCCATCCTGAGTTTCCACTTCCAAAAAGGGGCCGGTGGTGAGCATCATTTGCCCCGCTTTCGCTCGACGACTTATTTCTTCCCAATCAATCTCTTGGGGGTTATCAGTGGAACTGGGAATATAGGTCCTCCATCCACCCACCCCATTTCCAAAAACAGTATGGGCATCACTTACAGCAATTCCCCAAACCCTTCTCCCTTGGTTGAGCATCTGGAGCCAGACAAATTCACGAATTATGGAAACTTGTTCCCTGCTTGCCCTTCGGGTAATCTGGTAGGGTGCCCGTCCCAAAATTTCCGAGGCTCGGTAATTTTGTGTTTCAATTGCGTCGATCAGTGAAACGATGCCCTCAAACCCATTGTCTGAATGTCCATCTTTGTTTCGGTCATTAAAATTTTCGACCATATCCGGATGGTTAATGTGAATCCATCGATTTTTCTTGTGACCGTGGTGATCGCGCAGATTGATTGCATTAATCCGAGGGTCCTTTACCCACTTTGGGGAACCGTTATCCTGAAGGTAAGGACTCGGAGTGATCGGGAATGCGTTCAGGTGTGCTCCTGAACCGGTGAGTTCGATCCCGGGGACAGTTGAAATCTCTTTTGTCAGTTTTAACTCTTCTATGTGGGGTTGCCAGTCGTATACTCGGTTATGCTCGGTAGTGGGAGCGAATTCGATGTGTTCGGCGGCCAGGTTGATGATTCGATCATTTGTCCCACACACATTGTCTCCACTCGGAGTGGAGTGGTTGTGAAAGTCAGTGCTTACCCACCCCTTTGTGTTTACTGTTCGTTTAAGTTTGGTTGAAAAAGGCAACGTCTCTTGCGGGGAGAGAGTGATTTCTTTTTCGAAATGGTCGAATTCAATTCCGCGGGTCACAATAATTCGATAGGAACCAGGATTCAGGGCGATTGAGAAAGTACCGGTTTCCGAATGGTATTGATTGTTACATCCATGGGCACGATCAACGGGGCCGAGTTGAGGGTCGCTGGTTTCTCCCAGCCCGATCAATTGAACTTTGCAGGGTATGTCTTCCCCGCTTTCATTAGTGATGCTAAAATCAATTTTCGATGCCGGCTTCATTGTGCAATTTTTTCGTACTCCACTCTCTTGTACATCGATGGAAAATGATTGGTTTACCCTGCCATGATCTAGGATCGTGACCATCCATTTTCCAATGGGTAATTGAGTTGATATTTTACCACTTTCATCAGGATACCCCAAAATGGATTGTTCATTTTGGGAAAATTTGAAAGTTGCGGATGAAATTGGCGTTGAGCTGTCTTCCTGAAGTGTGATTTCGACTATTCCAGTTTTACCCATTTTTTGTGCTACCCGACCCAATGCCTGTACTGGAGATGTACCCACTGCGATAAAGCGCTTGATTTCAATTTGGTCTCCGGGATGAAGTGTTTTTGAGCGGGGCGGCAATTTTCCATTTTTGTCCCTATACCAACCATAGGCGTAGCCGGCTTTGTCGGCAGGATCTACAGAGTCCGCCCATTCGATATTCTCGAGTCGGCCAGATTCTCTGAACCGGGTCCACCGATCATCAATGGGTCCGGAAACTTTAATTTTCCCCTCATTACGAATCAGGCTGAGTATATGGATTCCATATTCTCCTTCTTGGATTGTATAAAGGTGTTTTTTAAACAAACCTCCAGATTTTGCTGCGGTGGTTACCACTTCAATTCCATCCCCAGACTCTGTTTTTCGAATGTAGGAAATCTCTCCCTGCTGGCGGGATGGGGAGAAAATGGTAAGTTGGTCATTTTCCGTTCCCCGTAGGCAAAGATCGTAGAGGCATCCAGGGGTCATTCCATTTGCCCCCCAGAAAGCACCCATGTTGGCCTTGCGGTCAGGAGCAGAACTTCCAATTGCACATTCAATCAGTTCATTCCTAAGTACGAAGTCTCCAATGATACCATCCGCTTCTTTACCTTGGGGGAGTTGAGTAACCGTTTCAGGAGAAATTTCAATGATCTCTACTTTTCCAAACTGCGAAAAAATAGGAACGAGGAAAAGAAATAAAAGAGATATTTTTTTCATTGGGGTAATTGTTGAGGGTGAAAAATCCAAATTGTGTGATGAAATTAATTATTACAACCCCTGAAAGTGAATTTTGATTCGTTTGTTCGAATGATCTCTTCTCTGTAATCGTATAATGTGATTACTATTTATTAAAATTATACTGACCCCATTCTAGTTTGTGTTTATGAAACAATATATGTCTCAAAATACAAATATTACCCTTATTCGTCATGGTGAAACCGAATGGAATTTGTGCGGACGTTGGCAGGGGCACGCAGATTCTCCGCTGAGTCCCCGTGGTGTCGCACAGGCAGAAGCACTGGGCCAAAGAATGAAGGGTGAGAAATTCGATTTTTTTTATTCAAGTGACCTCGGTCGTGCCATGCATACATCCGAACTGGTGGGCGGGCCATCCGGTATGGTTGCGGAACAGTATGTCGGATTGCGGGAACGTGATCTTGGAGTGCTGGAGGGTATGAACACCGAGGAGATGAAAGTGAGTCAACCAGATGTTTACTCGTCCTTTCGTAATGATGGCCCAGATTTTCAGGTTCCAAACGGAGAGAGCTTTCGCGAATTTTGCTTACGTTGTTCAGGTGCAATCGAGGAACTTGCGACTAAACATTCGGGAGCGAACATCGCTTTGGTTACTCATGGCGGAGTGTTGGGTGCAATTTTTCGTTATGTTCTCAATCTGCCTTTGGATTCCGATCGTAATTTTGTTCTTCTTAACTGCTCCATTAATCGGATCGAACAGATAGAGGCGGGATGGAATTTGATCAGCTGGGGAGACGTGGCACATTTAAAAGAAATAAGCACTTTAGATGATGGCTGAAGTCAACGACATGGCTCGTCGATTCGCTTGTTCATTTCTCATTCAGTAGTGGGGGGTAGGGCACTACAAATGCTTTTTTTACCATATAAAAGAGTAACTGTTGAAGAGAGGGGAATCAATGCTCCTCATTGATGTATTGAATGATTCGTTCATAAGTGCGATATACCAGCGTATGCATTAATGGGTCTGTGAATGTGGTAATTCTCCTCTCTGGTAGTGGGGGCCAAATCGGCTTTATTCAAAAGGGTTAATTTCAATTTTGATTTTATTTTGGCATCCAATCAAAAATTATTGGAGACCGAGAGAAAGCTTTTCCTTGCAGAAAGAAATACTTTTTTCAAGCTGACTCAGTTGATAATTTTGTTGGGCCACTTTCTTTTCTATTCCCTCCGGTGAACTGAAAGGTTTTATTTCCTTTCCTTTTTGGCTGATCAACAAAAAACGCGAAAAGTCTTCCGCTAAAAAAGTAGAATATGGGGGCCAAAAAGTGGGATCCAGATAAGGAAATTCTTTTGCAAATCCTGATATGATTTCTAATTGCATGGGGAGGGAAGGGCACAATCTTTTCCATTCTGAAATAAAAGTGTCCAGGTCTGTACAACCCTCTCCCATAGCGGTCCATTGTACTTTTACCCCTCTTTTACTTTTCCATACCATGGAATCCCTAACACCACTCGATATTGCATAAGGGGCAAGGTTCCGAAGAGTATCAATTGGGTCTTCGAGGGTCCATGTTGCGTTACCCGAATCTAGAGTGGCACCAACATACTCAGTTCCTGCCCGTTCAATTAACTGAACAAGTTCACGGCTATGCAAATCACCTGCATGGTTTTCAACTGCTATTTTTACACCCGCATTTAAGGCCACTGTCTTTACTTTCCTTAAAACTTGTACAGTGCTCGTGATATGGTTCTGTATTCCTCCTTTGCCGTGCCTGTCTTTCATCGTGCCCAGGTAGCAACGGGCCACGCTTGCACCAACCTCTTTTGCGACCCGGATAAGAAGGCGTAAATGCTCTTCGGCGGTTCCATGTTTATCCTTGAAGCTTTTGGAGGTGGGACAAATCCCACCAGTTCCAGTATGAATGACTATGCCCCGGTTTTGAGCTTCCTGTTTAATCTCCTTGAGATAGGAGGAATCCAAAGACTCGTAAACATCAAGGTCGGAAAATAATATCGTGTCTAATTTATGAGAACTTGCAAAATCAAGAAGCCGTGGAGCTTTCCAACCAAGAGCTCGGATTGAAAAATTATCAAATCCAAGTGGAATCGTTGTTGCCAAAGAACTACTTGCACACAGTGGATTAGGTAGCATGATACTGGAAGCAAGAAGTGATACGGAACCATGGCAGAATTTTCGTCTGGTTTGAAGAGAGTTGAATATTTCCATACTCATAATGGCAATCGATGTGTATGAGATCGGCAAGATTGAAAATGTTGAATTGCGAGATTTTCAATTCTAGGACTTACCCTTTTTACGCTACAAGATTCTTAATCGTAACCGAGGTGTTTTGAGTCCAACTTGACTATAAAGTTGCCCGCTACGATTAAAAAAATGTCAAAAAAACCTAAATATGATTTGCTAAGGTTAAATGTATTAGCATAGGTTATTGGGTATATGAAAGATAGTAAAGAAGCGCAGTTGGAGGAATTTAAAGTGGTTTACGAATTAGAAGGATCTTTGGATCTTGCCACAAAGTATTTTATGGCAACCCAAACAGAGGACGCAAAAAAAATGTTTTCTTTCGTTTGCCAGAAAAATGATATGAATTCAACTGTACAAAGGATAGAGAAATGGAACCGTTGGAGTTCGCAATGGGAAGTACAGGAGGAAGAAGTTTCCTAAAGTTCTCTTTTGGTTTGATATTTTTCCAAAAAAATCGAGCGCGTTACGATTTCATTACTCTTTTTTGCGTTCCTGTATAATCTTATAAAGG
>Ga0180120_10001368_pt1 | contig 12470 bp, 36 predicted proteins | sample CPBDNA_3_FD_129677 | JGI IMG/M metagenome (GOLD analysis project Ga0180120, IMG submission 129677) | Freshwater to marine salinity gradient microbial communities from Chesapeake Bay, USA - CPBay_Spr_31_0.2_DNA (version 2) (version 2) | ecosystem: Environmental > Aquatic > Marine > Coastal ... | reverse complement strand
TATCCTCGCTCTAGTCGCCATTTATTTTCCTCCCGTTGACTTGTTAAAGTTCTTGTTGATAAGATGTTGATCCCTTGCATCTGCGACAGGTTTGCTGTCGTCTATCTGACATCCTGACTTCTCCAGATCTTCTTTCAACACCTGAACATCGTCCTTGGCTCCAGCGATATTGCCACTGTCCAATTGAGATTCAATCTCTAACACTCTGTTCATTACCGTTTGTAGGTTCAACATATTATGCCTCCTCCGCTGTCTTCTGTTCTGTTATATCATAACCATGGATTTGAATAACCTTCTTCATGTTCTCCACAGCCTCCAACCTGTTTGTCCTTGTAGGAAAACTTGAATCCGACAGGTCCAACTTGATCGCATCAAAGAGTCTAAGCAACTCTTTGACTTCTATTTCATCTAGATGTGTTTTTGACATTAGGCCTCCAATCCTCTCTCAAGCATTCTATTCATTTCAATAAAAGCCTTCACAGTTTCGTGTCTTGGAGCATCTTTCAGCTTGTTGATTGCTACCAATTCATCTTCTGCTTTAAGGTATATTCTTTCTCCTTCAATAGTTCTTTTAATTCTGTTTTCATAACAAAATCTGTCCGAACTACCAAAGCCTTCGCCTTCGGGCCAATCGTTCAAATCCCATAACTCCTCGTTGGCAACTCCCAATTCGTGTCTTGTTTTAACTACGCCTTCACAGATCATATCTCTCATTATACTGACAACAAGACCTGTTTCACCTCGGTAGTGTGTATCCAATTCTTTCTGTAATTTGCTTTCAGAAAGCACCGAATTATTATATTCACATTTTTTATACATATCAACTCCCTTGTTCATAATTCATTATAGCACGGCTTGGTAATCTGTCAATTGGTGGAAATCCACAAGATCTAGTGTCATGTGTAAATTATACCACAACATCTAGTGCCTTTCATACAGGGCAAACCTATCTGCGAACTTTTTATGGCAAAAAGAAGCCGGTCTGGTGTATCCATATAAGGACTTTCCACGGTACTTTCTTCGAAGTGGGATTATCTTTGCTAATCTATTTGTCATTTTGTGGTTGTCTATGGTGTTAGGTATATCTTTTGCAAAGGCATATTCATAGCCAGGTGCTTTATATTGATCTAGCCAACCCTGTATATCTTTTGGTAGGCAGAATTTTATTAATCTATCCATCAGTCTCCTATATGTTGGTTCATGAAATTTCCGAAATGATCAGGCTCCCTGCCTTTGACAGGAGTGTGACCTAGGTAATTGTATCCTTCGTTCACAACCTGAACTCCATTCTGTGTTTTTAACACCCAACCTGCAGGGCCTATCATCATAGCCTTGCCCTTACAGGTCTGGCCTTGCTGGTTCTCATACCACACCTTGTCGCCCTTCTGTATCTCCGAAAAAGATTCATCTTCCCACATTATACAGTCTCCTCTTTCAATTGATGTATAGGATCATCCTCGTATGGTTCAAACTCGAACTCCTTACACTCATATAGATTGTACCATGACTCTTCTATGCTTTTGTATTCTTCTATCAGTTCTGATGAGTCCATGTTTTGAAAACCCTTAAAGCCCCCCGACAGGATATATGATAAGGTGTCATAGTCGGCACTCTTATAATCTTTATAGATGTTTGACATTTCCACCTGCAGGCATCTCTCCGCCATCACATAAGGAGTCAGTTTCATTGCACGATCATCTTCATACAAGAAGTCATCGTTTCTATCAAACACAATGTCTGCCAGTCTAGTTCCCATTATACTCCCTCCTTGTATTCATGTATCTTTGGATCTTCGTATTCATTAAGCTCGAAGTGACTTGGCACATCATAATCTGTGTTCACGGCCTTGTCAATTGCCTCTGCTTCGCTATTCGCTTTGACATCCGTCCACACCGTATAGGTTACACCAATTGAAAATTTAGCCATTATGCCTCCTCCCCAATATTCATTGCCTTGCCTTTTGTGTATTCATGTACATCTTCTTTTTCTGCTTCTTGGTCTGCTTCATACTCTGCCATTGACTCTACTATTCCAAAATAGTCATCTAGTGTTTTACCTAAGTCACTATCCCAAAAACTATCAGTTGAACCGTTGGGTGCTTCTGTAGATATTTCTATACACTGATCATCATGATTGTCCCATTCACCTGCGAAGTCACATCCTGGTTCGTAGTACCAACACTTCAATGAGCATTCTTCATTATTGATCAACCAATTTGCGAAAGCGGTCAGTGGTGGAGCCCAGGCCGTATCAAATCCAAATCTAATTGTGGATGCACCTTCGTCCTGTTCTGTATGGTACTGTCTATCGACAGAATAAAACTCTGACGAGATGTCCCATTTTGTTCCCCAATTGTCATTCGCCCAACTGTACCAGTCTGAGTGTCCATATTTCTTCAACAATTTTTTATCTTCTTTGAAGTCTGCGGTTGTGTCTTTCAACTCCTTTGGCATAGGACACATCCAATCAAAAAGTCCTTGACCTTCTGTGTTCTTGCTCTCGTCTACTATTTTTTCAATCTGGTCTATGATTTTGTTAGGTCCAGATATTTCAACATTATTATTGCACCAGTTTGGCATTTATATTCTCCCTTTTTTTGTTTGACAATGATTAGTTTCAAGAACACCTTCAACTCCAACAGATTTCATGTAAGATGTAATCCTGTGAGTCTTGTTTAAATGTTCTGCCACTAACAAATACTGTTCACAGAACTTGACTCTGTCCTGTGTTTCGCTTGTTTGAGTGATGGCAAGTGTAATACCCGCCACCATGACAAAGTATAATGAAAATTTATACACTAGCCGTCTCCTTGATTATCGTAAGGTGACTGCCCGGTACATTCCATCTTTGGCCTGTTGTAGTTCTAATCAAAAGGTATTTGATCTTCACTTTTTCAACGACACCTTTTAGCATAGCACCTCTTCTGCCTGTGAAACTTACTGAATCACCAACCTTGAAATTTTGGGCATCACTAAAGTGTAATTGATTTCTTCTTAACTTACAGGCACTGATAACTTGATTCAAATCATCTGTATCCATTTTATGGATTGCCTTTATTATCTCACTTGTTTTCATATCTACTCCTATTTTTTGCATATAATTTAGTATAACAGATTTGGTAAATGCGTCAATCTAGTAGATCTACTACATCTAGTATCGGCCCCACCGGTCATGGCACAATATCTAGTATCTTTTAAAATTATAAGGATTTATTGACCTAGTCTTGCAAGATCTGGGCAATCTGCTCTAACCACTTTTTATGGGCACCGGATGATGGATGTTTGATCGAGGCATCTGCCATGTGATGGTAAGGAAATTTTGGTAAGATTAGATCTTTCTTTTCAATCTTTCGTGTTAAAGATTCAAATACATGGTCATCCCAGCTACTCACATAGATGTTGGTGTTTTTTCTAGCATTCAACCAGTCTATGAAACGACCCAATATTTTCTCGCCATATCTTTCTCCATTCAACATCAAGTATCTTCTATGACTTTCTATTAGTTTTTCCATTTCACTAGGACGAAATGCAAAGTTTAGATTTGGGTTGTCCTCATCATGACCCGTGGATATAAAATTAAAATATTTGTTATTCCTGCGAATCCTGAAAGTTTTTCTTGGTATGCTAGGTAATAAGATTATTATTTTTTTGAAACTTACCAGGTCCTGTGAAGTGAGATATTTTAAATTGTGCCATATTGCATCTATTCCAATGCCCGGTACAGATAGGTCAACAGCATTGTCAAGATGTGATCTCCATGTGTCGGATTTTTTAATTTCGCTACCGTAGGTGACTGAACAACCCATGGTCAGAAAGTCATAGGTGTTTTTTGTAAAATATTCGTCAAAGTTAAACATCTTCCATTTGGGTTCATGTTCACAGTCTGGCAAGGTTCCACAACCGTATTCGCTGTGACAATTCAACTGTGAATTCCTGTAGATTATATCTGACTTCTTGTCGCTATAAGAATAAGGGAACCATTTTGACCTTTGACCTGTGTCATTCATGAAAGTATCCACGGTCCAAACAATATCAGTATCAACATGATCGGCACCATTATAGTCATTGGCCAGAACTCCAATAGTTCAATCCAATCCTTTTTGGTCATTTTATATTCTTTTTTCTTCATATATTTTTTTTGAGTAAGCCAGGGTGAGTGAGTTGATATGAAGAACCGCTCACCCTAGGTTATATTCCTACTGTTCCCCGTTCGAGGATACTGTAAAGAATTTTTTAATGCCGTTGATCAGTTTGGCATTCTGCTCTCTGGCATCTGCCCAACCTTTCTTTTGAAACTCCTTGGTTTTTTCTATCTCATTGTTCAAGAAGCTCTTGGTGTTTGCCGGTATCTTTTTGGCACCATCAACCATTGCTGGAACAGTCTCATCTTTGAACTCTTTGAGCTCATACTTGCCTTCTGTCAAAGCATCTGCCTGAGAATGGGTAGTCAATGCAATAGCAAAGACCAAAGCCACCATTATAACAACTATTTCTTTTGGTTTCATCTGTCTCCTTTTAGTTTGTTGATAATTTTTTTTTGCTGGGATTTGTAATCCATGTCATACCATTTATATATTCCATACACGATTGCAAATAAGAAAATAGCAGGAAGATAAAACACCAACAGACCATAAAATTTTAACACCTTGCCTAGTGCCAAAACAATGATCACCATGGCTACATAGGCAGTTATCCCTTTCCAATTGTTTATTATATCTTCTGAAAATCTTTCTAATATCCACATAAGTTTATTCATATTTTTTCCTTGTTTTAATTAATCCAAGAGCACCATGTACTCTTTGGGATAGTTGACTCTGAACCAATCAATGCCTATTTCCATGGTCTCGTATTTTTCAAGCATCTCTGCACCTTTGATAGTGTCATAGACTGCAATAGCCTCCGGAGTCAATAAGACTTCCTCTCCTGTGTATGGATTGGCAATCATTTTAGACTCCTTGTCCATGATCACACAATCAAAAGGCATTTTAATTATTTTAGTATTTTCCATTATGCTCCTATTTCCGCATCGGCCTGTCCGGCCAGGTATGCTTTTCTTAGTTCACCTGTTCTGTATTCGCTAGGCACCTTGTAGGTGTTGATACTCATATATTCATCATCATTCATGACTTTTGTATTATACATAAATGAAGGATCATGGATGGCAATGAAGTTCAGATATTCAATCATGTGTTCAAAGTCATCTCCTTTCCATTCCCATTCATTGTCCCGGACCATTTTCATTAGTTCTGAATGACTCATCATGGCCAGTTTGTAATATTCAACTGAGTTTTTTATCTCCAATGTCTCCAGGTCAACACAACTTGAAAAACCCCCAGACCAGTCTGCATCAATCAAACACCATCTCAGTCTTTCTACATTGTATTCGAAGAAGTCTTGATTATTGTAATTCATTTCCCAATCATCTTTAGGATTGTGGAAGAATCTAATATTAGTTTTTTCCATTATACCTCACCTCTAAAGGCTACATTTTTTGCGCCGGAATGTTGACTTTCAACAATGGCCTGTGCCTCACTAGGAGTTCTGCCTGACTCAACCGTCTTCACTGTCTGTCCATTTTGTAGAGTGACAATAAACTCATATCTTTTCATTTCCATTATTTCATCTCCTTTATTAGTGGTATCATAACATCTGGATCAGGAAACACCTTGTCCTCGATCTTCTTTACAGATATCGCTAGATAGATCAATAACGCCAGTATTGACAGATTGATTACCATGTTTATCTTGTTTGTCATTTTATCTCCTCCGCCCATATGTCTTGATCATCTCCGTGACCCCATTTAGGTTCTCCCCAATCACCGCCGTCTTGGGCTTCTGTGATTGCTTCTGCTTCTGTTGGTGCTTCAATAACTTGTTCATAGGTGTCTAACCAACTCATCTTAACTTTATATTTTGGCATTACAGTTCTCCTCTATCCATTGACTTGGCAATATGATTTGCTCTTTCCTGTTCATACTCGGCATCCTGTCCACCTTCTGGATTCTCAGGTGCCATGTCGTCTATAATGACATCGCCATTTTCTTGGGCATCATCATCCATAGGATCAAAATTTACCTTGCCAATGTAAGTGGTAGAATCTTGATCTGTAAAATTGGCATCCACATAATAGGTTTGAACATTGCCGTTCTCCTCAGTTATTTCTCTGTTTATCTTGCTGAAATCAATACCGGAATTTCCAAACTCTATGTCTGCGTCTTCCATGCTATCTGCTAGAACATCTTGTTCTATCACCACAGTATAATAAGCTCTTTTTCTGTAAAGATTTTGGCCCAGATCATTCTGTGTGATCATGATCTCTGTGTCTGTGTTTTTATTTGTGTTATTACTCATATCAACTCCTTTGTTATTATTAATTTTACTACAACTTCTATATCTGTCAACCTATCAACTTCTTTGGATTCTTTTTTATTAAATGATGATCCCTTGCATCTATGATTGGCAAACCAAAATCATTTCTTTTTGTTGGCGTGTTAGTTTCTTCACTATCAACTGATCCGTCAGCATTTCTTTTGATGCCTGCATTCCTATCTTCTTCTTGTGGTGTCATTGGCTGTGGTTTTTCAACTGCAACTATTAGGTCATCTTCCAATCTGTTTATATCATCCAAAGCACCTGCCGTATTGTCCTCGGCCAATTGACTCTGAATATTCTCTATTCTTTCTAGTATTTCTTTCAATGTCATATCGTCTCCTTTGCTTTATTGACTCAATATCCTTCTGTTCCTTTTCAATACTGTAATCTTGCCATTTGCCACATAGTAGCCGTCTAATATCTGTCTAGACTTTCTCTTTTTAATTTTTTTGCCTTTTGCCTTTTTTGGTTTCATATCTCCTGTCCTTGTTCTAAATTCTCTTTAAAATAATCTTTATCACAGCCTGGATTTCTTTCTGAGGAATCCATGACCATTTCATGCTCTGGTTCACACGGTGTCCACGGTGTCAATTGATGGGTATCCGCATATACCAAAGCGGATAACCAAAAATAAAACACAAAGAAAACAATAACAACTCTTATCATTACTTGCCCATCTCCATTTCGTTTTCTAATTGAAGCATGGTATCAATCTGAGAATCAATCGGCTCATGATTGTTAAGTAATTCTTCTTCTGCGAATTCACTCCATGTGCCTTTTTCATCTTTAGACTCTTCATCTACAAAATCAAAAGCGAAGTCATCGCCTACGAAATACATATTAACCGCTCCAGCTGGATTAATTGTTTCTCTATAGAATTTTTCTAACTTCTCGTGTAAAATGCCACAGTCTGTGTCATTCGTTAATTTGACATAGAGAGTGCCGTGTATCATTTCCAGTCTTTGGAAATCTACTTCGTTTTCAACGAACTCTAAAATTGGCTTATCAAGCATGGTCATCATATCAACTCCTTTGTTATTTTTTTAATAAAAACCATATAATTCATTATAACACGATTGGTAATACGGTCAACCTGCAATAACCTTCCATTCTATGGCAATAAATTGCCTATATAATCTGTAAATCTTCATATTCTATTGAAAATCCTAGTGGAATAACACCCTTCTTGGCACAATCCTCCTTCAACATCTGTTCACAGGCATCTAGGGCCGTCCTTCTGTTCTGGGCCACATAGTAATAGGACTCTTCGTGCCCGCCACACTTTAAATGGAAATGATATTGCTTCATATATTTTTACGGTAATAACTTTTTAACTGTATCATTGATCTCATATAATTCTTCATCAATGGCCTTGAATCTTTCTACACTTGTGGTCATGGCCAATTGTTCTTGTAGTTCTATTTTTCTTTGTTCTAACTCTCTGATCTTATTCTTTGTGTCCAATGTCATAGTATTCATTTTGTATTTCCTTTTTTTCAATTGCTCCATCACAGATCAAACATTTGTCGTCTTCGTGTGTGGTTTCTTGTTCACATACCTCACATTTTTGATCTGTATATTCGGCCATTAATAGATCTCTTCTAGTTCTGCCTCAACATTTTCGTCTCCCCAACCATCTTCGTTGGTTGTATCTTTCTTTTTCAATGTAGGATGAGGCTCACTACATCTGCCACACTCATCATCTGCTTCGTTCATTGGTCCGTAATCACATTCATTACAATACCAATCATCTACGAACTCTTTTTCTACATCATCGTCCAGTGTGTCTATTACCTTTTCCCATTCTTCCATTGTTTCTCCTATTTTTTAGTTAGATTTTTAAAAGTTTTATGAAGTATATAGAACCAGACTCCATTTATACTTGGCTCCACCAATGCTACGGCTCCTGCCTCCCATAATGACGCACCAGTCATTAATGATACCACTGTCATTGCAATAACAATATGGCCCATCGTATAGATAATGGCCAAACTGATTGAACTTCTAGTGATCAAACTCTTTACCGCTCCCGGTAAACCTTGATTAAATTCACTCATTATATTTTCTCTCCTATTTTAAAGCCCCTGAATTTTAAAAACCTTGGAAACCTGAGGCTCCATGAATCTTTGGTATCCTGGTTTTGTGTTATTGCATCTGCTCTCACTTCTACAATCTGTCCTATCAACTTGTCCTTTGACTTCCAAAATGTTTCTCTGTCTGTGTCTGACAATCCAGAGCCCACATTGGTCTTAATAAACTTGTCCATGTCTTGGCCTTCAACTATAAGAGCACCTAGTTTGCCTGCATTACGACCCGTGCCCTCTTCTGTGTCTACTACCGTCAATGATACTTCTATGAAAGGTTTAACCTTCAACCATAACGAACTTCTTTTGCATTCATAGATTCCTGCAATAGGTTTTACCATGATACCTTCAAAGCCTCTGTCTATACACATCTTGTTATAATCTGCGAACTGCTTCTGTCCATCAGGATCGCTTAAATTAATCTTAACCGACTCCACCACATTGATGTTTGGTCCGAAATTGTATCCTTCTAACCATTTCTTCCTTTCAGTGATTGGGTCAACACAACTGCCGTCCATGAAATTATAGAGTGGCATACAATCAAACAGATTGAGTTTGGCATCTTTTGTCTTTGCTCCACCCTTTCTGTGTATCTCTCTCATCAATGTCTGGAAGTCATCACTCATGACCTCACCATCAAACACCATGCTCTCTGCCATTTGATCTAACATCTCATCAAATTGCTTATTGATTTCAGGAAAGTTCGATAATTCTTTTCCGTTCCTTGAGAACAGTTTCACTTCATCCTTGTCCACATCACAGATCACCACAACTCTGACTCCGTCCAATTTGGGTTCAACCAAGCATTCACCTACCATCTTCTTCTCGTGTTTCTTGCTGTCGTCCGCCAACATACATTCAAACACAGGAACCTTGATTGTGGAATGCTTATTGATAGTCTTGTGGGTCACTCCGCATCGTAGATCCTTGATCAGTATCCTACGATACCAATGGTTCCACTCGTCTATCCTTGCCGTCTCACACATATGATCAACAGTCTGCCTCATATCGTTTCCGGTCAGTTCTCTCTTTTCTAACTTGTCTACCACATAGGCGAATCGTTCCCAACTCAAGCCTGTGCCGTCTTTGTCCGTTGTAGGAACCTTCTGTATTCCAAAAGTCCTAAATCCATCAAGTGCCATACCAACACCATTGAAGAACTCTATGTTATCTGCGTCACTCTCCCTACGAATGATCGCTTCTTTCTTCAATCGGCTGTTATCCGATTCCAGTTCTTTTATTATGTTCCATGGTTTCATCATTATATCACCTTTATTAATATTATAACTTGAATCACTAATATAGCAACCGGTAGGATTGTTCTAATCAATTCCATTGTGTGATTATATTCGTCTAATTTTCTTTCTAATTTGTTTCTTTTCTTTTTCATTTTACTCCTCTGTCTGTCATGAATCTATGGTTTCCGAATATGGCCGTCTCCTTAAATGTCTCTCCCCATGCCGGGCTGGCGATATGATAATTGTAATAATATAGGGCACCATCGCTTGGATCATGTCCGTTCTCGTTCATCACTGCCAATGCTACACGGATTGAATCTCTCCAGGCATTCATGTTGTTCTGTATGACAGTTCCGTCTTTGTAGGTCACCCAAAGCATATCACGATTCCCGTCACAGTACCAACTGAATTGACATCTGTTTTTCACAGGATAATAGACTCTTTCAGTTTCAGGCAGATCTTTATGCTGTCTTGTCTTCCATGACTCCCTCATAGGGCCTTGGTGCACCACTTCACATACTGTGTTTGGAAATCTGTCGTCTGCCACTCTGTTCATAACCACATGAGCGACCGAAATCTTGCCAATGTATCCTTCTGCACGACTTTCAAAATAAATGTTCTTCGCCATGCAATATAATTCTGCCTCGTTTTGGGTCTTGTTTGTTTCAATTTCATATGAAAGAGAGAGGCTCGCCATTACTACACGAGCCATCTCCATAACTGTTTCTAGTGTGCCTTGAACTTGCATTAGGCAACACCTTCTGTTGGTATTTTAAGAGCCTCTACTGCCGGCTCCCAATCAATACCGTTGTCTGAATATTGCCAAGTACCTTTCATGAATAAAAACAAATGACCAATGTGTTTTCTCATTACATCTTTATTCCATGACAAATTTGATTCGATAACATCACCAAACTCATCAACATAACAATAGTCATCTTTTTTAAATGTAGGAAACATTACTGGACTATCAACTGCCTTGATAGCATCTTCTTTAGTAGGAAATTTTTCTAATAAAGTTTTTGCTATTTGTTCTGGCGAAGTCTGAGTCCAACCAGTTTCGATTGCTGATACATTTTGACATCCGTCAATGTATCCAATCATTATTCCATGTTTTATAGAATAATCTATTTTGCCTTGTGTTTTTCTTATCATATCAACTCCCTTGTTCATAATTCAGTATAGCACGGATGGTTATTCCGTCAACCTAGTATAATTTTTTTAATGATACTAGATATAGTATCGACCTGTGATGAGTGGCACTAGATCTAGTATCATTGTAAAAAAGTTCCAGTTTATGCGATAAAATTAATAAGCAAATCTAAAACTTGGCTCTAGATCTACTCCGTCGTCTTTCAAAGCCTTTTTTACTTCATATTCTGTTTCATCTGTATAGATATCAACTGTATGAGCATCCATTTCATCTTGATCAACAATCGCTTTGATACCCACTTTATCCAATGTCATTTGAATACTAGGTGCAATAGATCTATCAATGTCGTTGTCCGAGTCACCAAGATCTTCCACACTTATTCTCCAATGACTTTTATATTTTATATCCTCTGCCTGCATTACTTCACTCCTCCTATTATTAAGATTGTGTCTTTTGTTATCTGATAACCTTCTTCATGAGCCGATGCTCCCCAAGTTCCATCTTCTGTTTTCTCTATGACCTTGGCTGTCGTCACTATTGTTTTATAGATTGTATTTGCCAATTCAACATCGGCACTCGGACTCATAAGCATAACGATGCCTGAAATTAATCCTGTGATATTCATACAGTCTCCTCTTCCAATATTCCTAAGTCTGCCACTCTATAACAAATCCATTCACATGGATCACCATCTCTGGCTTTCATCGTACCATATGGCATCTCACCTGAGTCCACATAGTAATCATAAAGGCTTTCATATACTGGTTCACCTACTTCGATCTCGTCTATAGACTTCACATTATGTTGGTCTAATATTTGTTTCACTTCATTGTGTTCTATATCAATCATGCAAATTTTGCCTCCAAGTTTCCAAGATATATTTCGCACCACTCTTCCAAGTCGTCCGCATATTCTTTATATTGTTCATATTTGTAGTTCCAACTCTCACACTCTTTCTTGAAAGCATGAGCAAATGATCTAGGTGACATCAAAGCATCGTCACCGTTCCATTTACATACGCCTTCAACAAATTTTCCTTCTAGATACATTGTAGTGAACTTTTCTACAAGTTTTTCTATTCCGGGTTTTATCGCTGTCACTGTATTCATTAGTCTGCCCTACTTTCACTGTAGACAGTAAGTCCGTATTTTTTCAAAGCATTTTTAAAGGCATCACAAGCCACTTCTTTAATATCCATTGACTGACAATGTCTCCATTTGTGATCCGGTGGCATAATTTCATAATAGGATATTCTGTATCCACCCCTATAACCATTACCACCTACTCCGGCCTTTTTCAAAAAAGAAACAAATTTGCCTCTGGCTGGATGTACTGAAACATTGGCGAAACCACAGTACATTGGCTCCTCTTCTTTACCTTTCATATATTCATCAACTGCCTTGACTGCCTGCACTCTGGCATCCAAGTATTGTTTGGCTGGATGAACTCCTTCTGCATTAAATTTTAATAATTTTTCTGTCGCAACATCTAGTGACATACTGCCTCCGATTTTTCTTGGCCTGTTCTGTAGAACTCTGTTCTAATTGAATTACCATGTAGGCCTTTGTAAAAATGCACCGGGCCTCTAATTGATAAATCATACCAATTGCCACCTGTGATGCTTT
>Ga0180120_10001367_pt1 | contig 12472 bp, 10 predicted proteins | sample CPBDNA_3_FD_129677 | JGI IMG/M metagenome (GOLD analysis project Ga0180120, IMG submission 129677) | Freshwater to marine salinity gradient microbial communities from Chesapeake Bay, USA - CPBay_Spr_31_0.2_DNA (version 2) (version 2) | ecosystem: Environmental > Aquatic > Marine > Coastal ... | reverse complement strand
CCTCCCCCCCCCGTCTACTCCACCCTTCTCGTATGCCTTGTCCCGTGCCATTCCTCTCACCCTACCCCCGCGCCCCCTGCACCCTGCGTCGCCGTCACCATGCAATCGCCCCACACACCCCACTCGTTTGGAGTGCATGACATGCGCGACGCCACCCAAACGGCGCGACGCGTTCCTCCACAACGGCTTCCGGTCATGGGCGCTTCGTGAGAGCTTCCGCGACGCGCTTTCGCGTATTACACGTCCGGCTCGTCGTCGCACGCGATGCACTGCGTGTCGAACATGCCGCAGACGTGCCCCTTTGCGGTGCTGTCCATTCCCGCGTTCGTGCAACACTGCTCGTGCATCATCCTCCCGCAGTCGTCGCAGGAGATCCAGATGTGGAATGGCTTGTCGACCCACGGTGAGAAGTGGTGGAGCTGCTTGCAAAAGCACCCGTTCTCGTCCGGCTTACAGACGAGGCAAACGCGCGTTCCGTCGGCTTCCACGCGATCGTTGGCGCACATGACGTGGAAGACACGCTTGCAGAGCGCGCACGCAGCCGTCCGCGTGTCGTCCGGGTAAAACTGTGCCGACGGGCAGGACGGGTAGGCGCAGAAGCAGTCCAATCGCGACGCGTTGCCGCGCCGTCGTTTGGGCGGTGGCGTCGACGTCATGTTGTCGCGCATGAACTCAATCTGCCTCGCGTCGACGAGGCTGTTCAACTCCGCCGGCGTCGTCGTGCACTCGATGTACGTGACGTCATCGCCCGGAAACAGATGATGAACAGCCGCGAAGATGTGCACCGAGTTCAGCATCAGGCTCGTCTCGTACCCGATCATTTGCAGAAAGAGCACGAAGCGGAGCGACGCCGAGAAGCAGTTCGTCGGGAGGAGCGGGTGGTCGATGCCTCCGCCGTGGCACTTGACGTATCCGCCGCACCCGACGGCCCACGCCGCGGCGTGAACGCTGGTGCTGATAGGGACTTGCTCAAACGTTCCCTCCATCACGCCAAATTTGGCGAGGTTCGCGTTGATGTGCTTGATGGTCTCGGGCAACAGCGTCTGCGCCAGCACGGTCTGCTCGGCAAAGCACTTCTCGTCGGCATCGGACGCGAAAACGGTCGAGGAAGGAAGCTTGAAGTCTGTCCTGCGCAAGAGGTCGACCAACGAGATCGTTTGCGATTGCATGCAGACGAGGCTGTCGCCTCCGGCTCGCCTCTCGAGGCTGACGACTGGCGTGCGACCCAACGCAGAGGTGCTGCACCGCCATGTGTATTCGACAAACTCAAAGGACGCTTGTCCCTCGTAGTCGCCGTCGAAGCAACAACCCGCCTCGTCGTCGCCACTCCCCCCGAACCTGAAGCCTTCGCCGACAGTGAAGCGCTGTGGAAGCGGGGTGTCTGGAGAGATGACGGGTCTGGCGCCTTTGCCGGTCCGCGACGATCGCGACAGGGCCGACCCCTTCTCCTCGGCGGCGGGGGCGCGCTTAGAGAACATCTTCTCAAGCTCCTGCAGGCGCTCGTTGTTCTTGCCCATGGCCATCCATAGCCGCTCCATGACGTCGGGGTTTATGAGCCGCAGATGGATGAGTGTCCGCTTCAAATACGCACCAGAGATCTCGGCGTCGCACGGCAGGAGAAGCTGCCCGTTGTACGCGAGCGTGCCGTTGTTCTCGTCCACGGTGACCGCCTGCTTGCGGAAGACGCCGAACCGCGACAGGCGTGTCACGTCAAGTACCCTGAGGGAGAGACGGAAGGCGCTGATGTGTCCGATGTCCGTATCGCCCGTGGCGGCATTGGTGCTCTCCGCAACGATGGCTATCGCTTGCTCGGCCTCCTCCCACCGCGGGGGTGTCTGGGACGCTACGCGGAAGAGGTCCTCCCTCTTGAAACAGGACTGATAGCTGGAAGGCGTCCACATGGTTTCGTATTTGACTTGAGCATCCGAGGCCTCCGCCAACTGCGAGGCGATCGGCATGTGCTGGCTCTCGTACACCGGGATGACGCGCGTCGGCCATGCGCGCTCACGAATGTCAAGGTGGTAGTGGTCGAGCAGAACGTTGAGCAGCGTGATCAGATGGTCGCAGCAGTTCATGCGCTCGACCCCCCGCAGGAGCATGGCCACCCCTGGCAGGAACGCGCTCCCCGCGCAGAAGTCGACGAGACCCTGCGCGGCGTCCGCAGGCATGGGTTGCAACAGGTTGCGTAGCTTGTGCCACTCGAGTCGCCTGTCGCGTCCGCCGACGAAGCTTACTATCGACGTCGTGTGCACGATGACGCACAGCCCATGCGCGGGGAGCTCCGCAGAGTCCGGGATAGCGTCCGTGACGGCGACGCGGTTCTTGTACACGAAGAGGCAATTCTGGTACACGTAATACTCGACGATGCCAGGCGCGTTGTCCGCGTGCATCACGTGCACGTCCATGCACGCTTTGAAAGAGTCCAGCACACGGTAGCTCTTGCACGGCTGCGACGAGGCCCGCGCTCGCTCCTCCACGTCGAGGATGGCCATCGGGTACCAAGCGTTGCGGAGCGATGTTGGTGGGCAGGGCGTGTTCTTGGTGCACAGGACCGCCGTCGTGCAAAAGTTTGCATCGCCTTTGAAAGGCGCGTCTAGGACGTTGATCGGCGTGCCTGTCTTGAACTTGGCCGGGTCCCGCAGGAAGCTCATCTGAGAACGAGCGTCCGAGACGGGGTAGGACGCCGACGTCTTGTCCGTGTGACCGACATACATCGCGAGGTCCGAAAATGCCTTCGGGGCCACGTTCTGAACGACCAGCAGCGTGGGCTCTGGTGTGGACAAGACCGTCTGCACGGCCGCGGAAGTAGGCATCACAACGATGTGGAAGGTGCATCCTTCCCTGACGGACTGCGCGACGCACACCTTCAACCCGTCCCCCCAACCTCCAATCGGGTTGTACCCCGCATCTTCGAGGGTGGTGTCGACGGCGTTCTGCAACGGCTCCGCCACCACCTTGCTCCATTGGTCGTTCGAGTCACCGAGCGCGACGACGTTGTGGTCGATCTTGCAATCCTCGTGGAATTCGTACCCTTCCTCGTACCGAATGGTACCGGGTAGGTACACGCACGCATCGGCGTCCTGGACGTACGGATCAAACTCGCGACGGGTGTAATGCAAGGCCAGCAGCTTCCCTCCAAAGACAGCCTTGACGTAGAAGCGCCATTCAACACCTTTGAACGTGGGGGTCGGAGGGGCCATCGTGTGACGGAGATGCGCGAGATGAGGTGTGTGATTGTGATTGTGTGAACCCCCGCCCCTGGATCCGACAGCGTAGCCGGGCTCCCGTCGATGCGCGGGGTGCCACCGTGCAGACAGCGACAGGGGGCGAGGGTTCCGAATTGATGCCGTCTCCCACCTGGTGGCGTCAGCTGCTCCTCGACATCGACCAAGGCGTCACGCGTCTCGCGTGGCGTTCGGGTGTCATTCACAGCACGGCCACCCGTGACACCCGCGACGTCAGAGACGTCAGAGTCGTCAGAGTCGTCAGAGTCGTCAGAGTCGTCGGCATCGTCGGCATCGTCGGCGTCGTCGGAGCACGAAGCCGCCGGAGTGAATTCGACGCGCACTTCGCACTTCGCACTTCGCACTTCGTTCACGATCGGAAGCTGGGTGCGTGCTGCGACGATGGCCACTGACGAGGCGCGCGTTGACACGGCCGGGATCGACTACGGAAACATCACGCATGCTCTCGTCTTCAAATCGGACGCGAACATCACGCTCATGTGCTCGTTTAAGACAACGCGCCAATGCGACGCGGTCCATCGTCTCTTTCAAGAGTGGTACGAGATCTACCACAGCAACACGACCACCCGAACGCGAGACGACGCGGTCGCGTCCATGAAACGCTTTCTCAGGATGCACCTCATCCCTGTGGCGCGCATGCATGTTTTCCCCGGGCGAATGGTGCGCAACTGCGTCAACACCTCTTACAGCGTGATCATCAAGGTCGACAAGTCGAAGCTTCCCCCCTGGCGGCTTAAGCACCCTCTCATAGCGCGTGCGCGTCGTGTCGGAATCGAGGTGTCCGCAAAACGAAACACTGGTCACAGTCTCCTCGTCGTGTGTCAGATGGTTTGTACTCTGTGATGAAGCAAAAAGGCGTACAGGACACTGTACGGTACTGATACGAAACGAAATGGTTTGGTTGAAGACTCTGGTACTGCAAACCACGGAGCGACAGACCCCCACGACGCACGCGAGGCACACGACGCAAAGGACGCACACATGCATACGAGGTACACGACGCATACGAGACACGCAACGCATACGACGCACACGACGCACACGACGCACACGACGCACACGACGCACACGACGCACACGACGCACACGACGCACACGAGGTACACTCGCTCCCGTTGATCCCGCCCCCGTCCCCGCCTCCGTCCCCCGCCCCCCCTCCCTCTACCCTGCGCCTTCCACCCACATCAAGACGCGCCACTCCCTCCCTCTTCGCGTGAACGAGCAGAACGCAGCCACCTTCCCGAGACGTTCGATTTGAGAGAACGCGGACGGGTGCCTCACATCACAGGTCGATGATCTCGACATCGCTGCGCGTCGGAATCTGTTTGCTCTTCAGCGCCATGAGATGGAAATAGCCGGTTGTGGGGATCACGTCGCCATTCTCGTCAACCTTGAAGGTGCCGTGCTCGTTCGCCTTGTACATGTGCTCCATGCAGAAAGTCGTCCCGATGAAGTACACCACGTGGGCGTGCGCAAAGCTCACAGTGCTCTTCGCCTCCATCGCCGGAATGGACACCTCGTCGCGCGTTGTGAGGAAGAAGACGCGGCCAGCCACACCGCGCGTCGCAGCCGTGTCGATCGCTTCGAGTTGCGACTTCCAACCATCGACAAAGGCCTTTGAGTAGGACGGCTGCTCCTTCTTGAACATGATCATCTTGACGTCGTACCCGAGCGTGAGAAACTCCTTGAACGCCTCGAACGCCGCGACCGAGAAGGGGGACAGGGGTCGGCCCATCTGGCCGTCCTCGAAGTTGTCGCCTTCCGTGAGGATCGTGAGCTTGCGTGGACGCACGTCGTGCGCGGCCTTCGCGCGTTCCTTCGCATCACGTACTGCCTCTACGGCGCGCTCCTGCACCGGCACGCGTCGATCGTCGTCCGCGAGTTGGTTCTTGCCCGCAAACTTGAAGTTGAGCGCGTCGACGCCCACCAGTTCACCCTCTAGCCATGCCAGCAAGGACGGCGCGCCGACTTGAACCGCGTCCGCCGTCGCGTCCGCCGTCGCGTCCGCCGTCGCGTCGGCCGTCGCACCGTCACGAGTCCGCTTCGCAGTCTTTGGGCGGGTCGTCGCCAGAACGTACTTTTGGGTGTCTTCGTTCAGCTCGAACGCGGTAGTGAACCACCCCGTGTACGCGACAACGGCGTTCAGGGGCGGCGCGACAGACGCGACGCGCGCGTCGGCAACGCCGTTGTCCGCACCCGCAACCGCACTCGCAACCGCAACCGCGCGTCCACTCGGTTCGACTCCGCACGTGTCCATGGTGGTAGTGCGTGTGTGTGTTCACGAGATCGTGTGAACCTGCGCGACGCGACGCGGGTGATTCACGGTGGTGGCCCGCGTCCGCCTCAGCTCCTCGACACCGCAGACGACGCCCCCTTCGCAACAGGCAAGGGGCGAGGGTTCTCGTTTTCACGGCAGCCCCGGCGACGCGTCATGCCGGCCGAGCCAGCGCAACGGTCTGTTGACCCATGACCTCCCGCCCATATCCCAGATTGCACTCCCAACATCGTCGGGCAACACACGCGTCGCAATGCACCAGACGAATCCCAACGCGCACTTGCGCGTCCCAACCTCGTCGGGCAGCACACGCGTCGTCGTGCGGCAGAGGGACGGTACCGTCTTTGCGCGTGCGCACTCCGAGTCTTACATCCGGCGATCGCGTCGCATGGACTACCTCGTCCCGAGGAATGCGGACGGCGAGCAGAACAAGTTGGACTACGAGGTGACGACGCTCCGAGCGCTCTTCCGCGCCGTCGCTTTCTGGATCGACCGAACGCGCGGCAAACCGGACGCGCGCTACGCGACCGCTCCGGTGGACGCGCTCTGGAAAGGCAGCGTGATCTACTTTCTGAAGACCCACCTGACGAACGTCACCTTTGACCTCGACCTTGCCGTGCAGGACGGCAAGGTCGTTCAGGGCGGCCACTGCGAGGAGAAGACTCAGTGGTTGGCGTTGTCCTCGTCCTACCACGTCGACGCCGAGGTCGTCGCCTGCGGTGCGTCCTGCGGTGTGCGAACGAGCGTGCGCGCGAACGCGCCGTCAACGAACGTTGAGTACGCGTGCCCGGTCACCCTGGAGTCGGTCGTCGATCCAGTCGTCGCTGAGGACGGCTGGACGTACTCGCGTTCGGCGATCACGGCGTGGTTCGACGTGTGCGACAAGAAAGGGAAAGGAAAGAACTCAATGACCCCCCCATTGGCAACGTCTCCCGTCACGGGAATGCCGATTGGGCGGCGCTTGGTTAAAAACTACGCGCTCGTTGGATTGATGGGCTGACGCGACGCGACGCATTCTCCCTCACCCCCACCCCCCTACCCCCCACGCGCACCCCCCCCCCGTCTCACCACGGCAAGCAGTCGGGCACTCTCACGTGCACGCTCGCGAAGAACAGGAAACCGTACAGCACATTCTCGTACAGCATCTGCTGCGTCTTGTAGCACGCGTCCACGACTGTGTTAGATTCAAATACAGCCCCGTCTAGTGCGTTGAAGGACCATATCACCAACGCACACGCCGCTCGGGACGCGTTGCTTTTTAAGAGGAGCATTAGGGGCGGCACTCCGAGTAGGACCATAGCCGCTACGAAGACGATCGCGTAGCACAACCACGACGGAAAATCGTAGTTGGACTGGAAGTCGTCGATGGACGAGTGCAAATTCGTGAAGAGCTCTATCATTTCGACCAGCATGAGGGAGAAGGTGGTGCAGACGAGGTACACGTAGATCCACGCCTGGTTCGACGCGACGCCTCCCTCCCGACGGGAAAGGGACGCGAAGAACGCAATGCTTCCGACTGAAGAAAGGACCGTCGGCACGCGCCTGCCCACCGTGTTCGTCGCGGGCAAGTGGAGGTCGACTTGTAGAACGCTCATGTAGCCTGTCAGAAGACACGCCGTCAACGCGTCGCGACGCGATATTTTCATCGTCCGAGGCATCCCTAGCAGTGTGCTGCGGTGTGGCTCCTAGGGTACATCGCCTGGTGTTGCCGCATGTTTTCTTAAAGCGCGTCGCCTGTTGCGAAAGGCCTCGCCCCACGCCCTCCTGCACGTGCTGTTGTCCAATGAAGTGAGGACCGTATCTGCCACCCGACGCGTCCCGGGAGGACAGAGGGGGGGGGGAGATTTGTTGAAGGGCTTTCCTTCGATCCGTTCGTGTGAAACGTTCCGAGCGCAAGACGCCTGCGACACGACTACAGTAGCAACGATGGACACGCGACGATGGAAACGTGAGGCGTTGGTCGGCGAGCGGCACGAGCGGGAGATCCCGAACGGCGTGGCGAAGGGGGCACAGCCTGCGGCCGATGGGTGGTCGACCGATCTGAGATTTCGAGTTGGCGGTCGGTTGTCGGCGGAGGGTGGCCCAAGGCTCCTCGGAGACCTCGCGCGTCGCGTTCCGTTCGAAATATTTGAAGACTCGACGCCCACAACCGATCCGTGCCCAGTGAATACGCCCTTCCAGCCAAAGGACGTGCAGGACGACGCGGTGCGGCAGTGTTACGTTGTAGACGTCGCCTTCCGTCTTGGACACGTCCGTCTCCGTATGGAACGACACGGCGCCTTCGCGCAATCGCGCGACGCGCGCGGGGCGACCGATGACGGAGGTAACGGCGAACGAGCGCCGGCCGTGGAAGTCATCGGTCCTCATGACATCAACCTCGCAGACTTCTTCTATGTGGACGCGCGGCGTCGCGCGTCGTGTTTGCTGGACCTAGTTTCCGGAAACTACGTGCACGCGACGCGGTTACCGATCGTTTACCGGGACGCTTCAGACCACTGAGACTACAGCTCCACACGCGCGTTGACCGCGCAGAGCCAGAGTTGGGCATCGCCAGACTTCGTACGAAACCCACCAGTGTCCTCGCCCCAGTGTTCCTCGCCCTGAGGTCCTCTCCCACGTGTCTCTCCCCATCCCCACCTTCCCGTCACCCGCGTGCGCGATTTGTAAAATCTGCCAGCTCGCGGGCGGGCGCCTACGGTGCGTCCGCGTGGCCGTCGAACGTGGGGTTGAGAGTGCAGCAACTCTTGCCCTCGTCCTTGCAACGGTACTCATTATCTCCAATCGGAAGCGTCGTAACGCACGACAAATGACAGCTCCGACCGCAGTCTTCGCATATCACCCATTCCACCGCCTCCTCTTGGGTCTCGTCGAAGTGGAGGAGCGTCTTGCAGTGACAACCCCACTCCAGGGGGCGACAAGTGAGGCACACGCTGCTCCCGTCCTGTTCCGTGCGAAACTCTGCGCATTGCGCGTGGTATATCCGGCTGCACACCTTGCAGAGGCGCAGCTCCGACGACGCATCGCTGCACTTGTCCCAGATGACGCACCCGTCCGCGTCCAGCGCTTGGTCGTCCGTGTTCCACTGGTACTCGCAGGTCGCGTTGCCGCAGAAACAGTCGACGGAGGACACGAGAGGGAGGTCGCTCATGTATTTGCACGAGCGGTTGCAGAGGTCGAGTACCGGGCGCATCAGCTTTGACCGTGTCACGTAGAAGAGGACCGTGCCTGCGATCGCCTGGGCAGCTTGGATCGGCAAGTTGTTGTTCGTCGCATTCGCATAGTCATCGAACCCGCTGAAGCGGGCGTGCATCGTGTTCGGTAGGACGTTCCCCTTGTCGTCACGCGCTTCGCGCAACTCCTCGAGGAAGAAGTTTGTGGAAGGGTCTCCCGACACGCGCGTTTTGCCTCGCGCCTGATAGGTGTTGAAGAGGGTGCTGCGCGTGAAGCTGTCGACGTGAACGTGTGGTATGTCGTCGAAATCCCTTCGCGTGTGCACCCCCAAGGGGAAGGGGATGTTGTTGTACGCATCGCACGTGAGAATTGCGTTGCACGCGTCCCCGGGATCCTTCTCTTCCCCGACGACGTCGCTTTCCGAACGTGTCGCGGTGACCATCTCCTTCACGGGCACGTGAAAGTCTTCGCTGCTGGGCTCGTCGTCGTCCGAACTGTTGTCCGCCAACTGCGAGTCCGGCGTCGTGACGGTCCATTCTGGAGGCGCGCGCACGACGTCGCCCTTGTCGTCGCTCACGTCGGTCCCCTTGTCCTCCGCGTCGTCTTCATCGTAACGCCCACCGCGCGTGGGGTGGTGTTCTGCGTCGGTGTCGGGCTCGTCACGCGCGCGCTTGCACATCTGCTCCTCGGGCCGCCTCACCTGCTCCCCGTCGACGCTCCGCGTGTCCTTGGTGGGGACGTGGCACGCCGTGTGTAATCGGTGTGAACGCGTCGCGCGGATGCCCTGACACGACGGCCGCGGCCTCCGCTGGGTGGGAGGCCGTGCGACGTTGGTTCGATGAACAGACGCGCGCCGAGATACAAATCAGAACCCTCGCCCTCTGCGAATATCGGCGGGGCAATGACCGACGGTGCGCTTTCCGTGCGCACCACCGTGGTGGCGGCCTTGCCGTGATGGCGATCAACGAGCATACGACCGTTGTGAGGAGACGAGGCGAACAAATCCGCCTCCGGCGATTGCCTGACATGCCTCGTTGCAAGACGACCAGACCAACGCGCGCGCCCTCGTACGCGCGTTCACCTGTCAAGGGTTCCCATACGCAGGATGCTGCTCACGGCGGCGGCAAGGCCGCTCCTCGCCCGTCCGCGATGCGCGTTCGCGTTCTCAACGCTGTCGCAAGCCAACGAGCACGCACTGTCGTCTGCAAGGCAAAGAAAACGCGCTCGACGGCGACGCGGGCATTGTCGGCCGAGGAGCGTGCGTACGCCCCTCTGAAGACCATTCGCGAACAGCAGCGATCGACGCAATTGCTGCTCAAGTACGCCCCGATTGTGCGCATCGTCGCACAACTCCTCGACGCCTGCAAACCTGGTGAGGGGTACCGCATCAACAAGTCCGGCAGGATGGCCCTCTGTGAGGCAGCGCAGGATTTCATCGTCCAGCTGTTCCAGCTGGTCAATCGCCTCGCCATCCACGCTGGTCGTGTGACCGTCATGATGAAGGACATGGAATGCTTGTACGATCTTGAGAAGACGAAGCACGGCTACCACGCAGACGCTCCGGTCGGAGGGTACGCTGCCGACATGTTACGTTGCGGTGCCGAAAAGATCGTCGGCTACTGTCCAGACTCGGTGGCATCATGACTCCTCGAACGTCGCCACGCGCGACTAGATCGCTGATGCGCAACGCGTCTTCTGGTTCGCATGCGACGTGTGTCGGATGTTCTGTTCTCCGTCCCGACAGGATGGCCACGCGGCGGGCGGGCCGCTGGGTGACGTGAAACGAAGCCTGCCTGCCATGTGGGTGTGGGGCGATTACTGTAGCTAGAGCTGCAACTGCTCGTGCAGGGACGCCCCGCCTCGATCGCACGCTCGCATTTTACGTTTCACTCCTTCCATACATACAGTAATGCACTCAATGTCTAAAACATACGACACCTCGTCCACCCACGCGGTGGCGGGGGCCCGTACCCGACCCGTCGGACGCGCCGCCGCAAGTCCAATGTCTCCGCCTCGTGCCACAGCCCCACCACTCTCACCCCACTCTCACAATGGTTCGTACGGACGCGTGGGATCAAGCAGAGCTAAACGCGTCGTGAAGCGGGCGCCTTCACCGGCTTTGCGGTCCTCGTCGCAGCGAGCTTTTGCTTGCGCGCGATTGTGAAGCGTTGTTTCCTCGCTCGTGCCATCAGGAGGATCTTGTTCTGCAGCAGCGTCGACAAGCCTTCCACTTCAACGACGGACTCCTCCGCAACCTCCTGCAGCAGCGTTCGCCGCACTTCCTTGTACTGCTCCACGTCTTCTGGACGCCTCGATTTCGCCAGTCGCCTCACGAAGAGCGCGACCGTCTCCGTCTCCTCGTGCGTCAGCAGTCGGTTCTTCAGGGCTTCTTCCTGCGTCGCGAATATCTTGGTCCGCGTCGCGGATGAGGTTTCGATGACGTCGATGCAGATCCTCTTCCTCTGATACATATGGACCACGCGCGCCCCCAGAGTGGAAAGCATGTTGCAAACCCCGTTCTCGTTCACGAGCAGAGAGCGCGCCACCCGCCTGAGGGGTTCTCCCGCGTTCATGTCGTCAGCCACGGCGGTGAGGCTCTTGCCCCCGTCGCAAAACGCGACGTGCAGTCGCCGCAGCGCGTCCGGCGACCCGAGCAGCGCCTCCTCCACCCCGAAGTGTCGGAACGTCATGTCGCGCGCAAAGAAGCGGACGTACTCGTCGACGAGGCGACCGATCGACTCGAACCCCGCGTCCTCGACGGGCGGTTCCCAAGCCGTTTTCTGACTCCACTCGTGGCACTGCAGCCAGTGCACAAAGGTGGCAAGGGTGGGCGGTCTGCCCAAACGGGAGAGGTCGGTGTGCAAGGCGACGATGCCGAGCGTTGTTGGGTTCACCACGTGGTGGTGCAGGGGCAGCGAGGCGACCCAGTCCACGACCTCAGGAGCCGACGCGAACCACCTGCAGAATTTGAGGCGGTGTTCGAGGAGTACGCGCATCGCAATGCGCCTGATCTCCGGATCCACGTCGCGGGACGCTTCGCACGCTTGCATCCGACAAAGGTGCTGGGCGTCCGTGAACGCATTCGACATGAAGCGTTGCATATCAGAGGTGAGGTCGTCGACAGACTTCGAGAAGGATTTCAAGAATTCTACCTCGTTGTCGTACATCGTGATGACGAGTTTTCGCGTCGCGCTCCTCAGGGCTGCGGTGGGGACTCTTTTGTGACCACACGCCGTAGCGCACAGGTAGGTGACGTCGGTTGCGATGCGGGTGATCGACGCGTACTCCCTGTTGGCCACTAGCTCCTCGATATCATCGGCTGCGTTCGACGTGTACCTGCTGTGCTTCAAAAGGGAGAGGATTTCACGAATACCCTGGTTCCAGCAGGTCAGCGACGACGTGGTCGAGGGGCGGCTTTCGATCACGCCGTGCTCCGACACGTCCTTGTAACCGCTGTCGGCCGTCTCCAGGTCGTAGGTGTAGTACACATCGGCGCGGGCGCCGGCGGCAGGGCGCGGCGTCCCCGTGTGCATGTCGCGGCTGGCTCACGTCACGTGTGCGCAGAGCGTGGGTTCGCAGGGGAGCGTGGTTGCGATGTCTGTGAAGTGCGTGTGAAAGACACCGACCAACCGACAGGGGAGGGGTGGGGGTGGTCGGACCAGATGGAGCGGAGATGCTCTGCGGTGTAACGGACCGGAAGCGGGGGGCGCCCGCGACGACAACATGAAGGGGGGGTGAGAACAGAGGGAGCTGGTAGCGCCGCACAATGAGAGGGCGAGGG
>Ga0180120_10001359_pt1 | contig 12493 bp, 14 predicted proteins | sample CPBDNA_3_FD_129677 | JGI IMG/M metagenome (GOLD analysis project Ga0180120, IMG submission 129677) | Freshwater to marine salinity gradient microbial communities from Chesapeake Bay, USA - CPBay_Spr_31_0.2_DNA (version 2) (version 2) | ecosystem: Environmental > Aquatic > Marine > Coastal ... | reverse complement strand
TTTCACATAGTTGTTCCAAATGTCATCGTTGTTTACTTTGACAGAAACCATCCAAGTGCCTTTAGGCAAGCTAAGACCATACTTCTTAGATTTATCCATATCAGTATCTTCTATAATCCAAGATTCTACTACGGATAATCCTTGTATGTCTACTTGATGTTCCAATGTTGAATTGTTCTGTTTACCTCTTGATAAAAACAACTCCGAAGCTTTCTTGACAGTATCTTCACTAAAGAAGATATTATATTCTTCTTCGCCATTAGTTCTATATATTTGTTTGTTCGGTATAAGAGCTGGCCCCATAAGTATTCTCTTCTCAGCATCTACTTCAGCTAATTGGACTTCGTGCTTCTTTAAAGCAATGAAGTCCTCTTCTATAGCAGGATTCTCAACAACAGATATAGCTTCTATGCCGCTAAACTCGTTTTCCTCGTCTATGTATAATTCAATTGTTTTCATACTATGGTAACTTATTAGTTTACTTTTTGTTTTAATTAACCTAAACTTGCAGAGCCTATAATGTTTCTGTCCATCTCTTGAGCAGTAGATACATCTTTAGATACTACATAAGCTTTTACTGGTTGTTGGAATTGTCCTTGAACAGCAGCAGCTAATTGATTACTTGGTGAAGCCCCTACAATGTTGAAGTCTGGGGCTTGTACTCCACCTCCACCGCCAGCACCTCTTGCACCAGAACCAGATAATCCAGATTGACTTGAGACAAACTTTTGTTTAGCAATCATAGCTACTTGAGCTAATCCACTACCAATAATAGCCACCATTGATGCTATTCGTTGGAACGTAGAAAGCGCAGGATCTTTTAGAGCTGCTGAAGCGGCTAAATAAGTGTTTATGGTTGCGTTTGCAATACTGGCTGCTTTATTTAGCTTGAACTTCTTTTCTTCTATTTTGTCTTGCTTTTTTCTAAGTTCTTCGTCATTTGCAGCTATTTGGTTTTGTATTTTCTTTCTTTCTTGAGCCGACAAATTCTCATTAGCAAGCCTTTCTTTTAGTTCATTGTTTACTTTGTTTGTCTTATCCTGCTCTAAGTCTATTTCTCTTTGAAACGACGCATCCATTACTCCAAAAACAGCATTTGAAATATCTTGAAAAGCATATATGGCAGCAAGCTTATCTTCCTCCCTTAATTTAGCTACAGCTTTATTTCCATTGTCTTCTACCTCTTCTCTTTTCTTTTGATATGCAGCGAGACCATCCGTAACTTCTTTTGCTCCTTTTGACAACTGTTCTTTAACTGTCTTAACGTCTGTTCCAAATATTTTATTTAAAAATGCTAATCCAGACTCTTCATCAGTAGGTTCTCCTATTTTTTTAAGTTCCTCATTAAGTTCCAAGTTAAAAGACTTCATAATACCCAGAAGAGTATTATTATGTTCTTGAAGCAATACTTGTCTTTTTGCTGCGTATAAATTTCTAACAGCTATAAGTTCAACTTCAGCAAGCCCTTCTTGCTTGGCTTTTTCTTCAGCAGCAGCTCCTTCTATTTCAAGTTCTTTTAGTTTTAAAGCTGTAATTTGATCTAATCTTGATTTTTGTTCTTCTTCAGAACCTCCCTCTATTGACTCAAGAAGTGATATTTGTTCAGACAAGATGCCTTCGTTAATTTCTTTTAAAGCCTTTGCTCTTTTTTCAAGTCCTTTAGTATTTCTTTTTAGGCTGGCTGTATTTTCATCTAATACTGTATTATAATTTGCTTCAGCCTTAGTTAAAGCTTCTGAATAGTTTATTAAATCTTCTTTAATGTTAGAGAGCTCAAGTTCTAAATCTTTTCTTTGAATGTTAAGCTGATAAAGTTCGTTTGCATTGGAAAACTCTCCTTCACGAAGAAAAGCTTCCCTTGCTCTTATTTTCTCTAATTCCTTTCTTACTTTAGCTAAATTCTCTTCTGCATTTTTCTCTTTCTCCTTAAATTCAATTTCTTTCTGAAGTACTATTCTCCTTCTTTCAATTAATTCGTTTTGTACCCTTAAATTGCCATTAAATTCTTTTAAGTCATCAGACATTTTTTTGTCTAACCTTAATAGAGTGTTTTGTATCTGAATCTTTCTTTCTGAGCTTGTATTTGAGTTATCAAGTTCATCATTTAAAAGTTTAATAACCTCTATTTGAAACAACATACTCTTTACTTGAGAATCTATAGCCTGCTCAGCTCTTTTTGTTCTTGTTGAAAAGAATTCAATAGCAGCAACTACTGCTTGAAATGCAAACAAAATCCCAATAGGCCCCATCATAGTCTTCCAAAGACTTGCAATTGCTCCTCTAAAACTTCCAGCTTTTACAACAAGTATTCCAAATAAACTACCTAATTGAGAAAGGTTGTTTGTTACTGCATTTAATCCGTAAGGCAAATCCGACACAAATCTACCAAGTTCTTGTGCTGTTGCACCTGCTATACCAGCGGAACTTGAAGTGTCTTTTAATGCAGAATTTAAACTTCTCGCTTCTTTTGTTACACTTGAAACATTCTTTTCAAGAGCCTGAATGCTTGATTTTAATCCATTAACTTTTAATTCTCCGTTACTGGTATCAAGTTCAATCTTTAAATACTTAATGTTAGTTTCTGCCATTTCCCTTGTATGTGTTACGTTTTATACTTGTTCTCATTTCCTTCAAGCTCTTAGGAGCTTGATACTTTCCTTTTGCAATATCTATGTCCTCATCTCCAACATACCAGTCAGAAGTATTAAGTAGGTCTATTATGTTCTTTATCATATTTTAATTATTTAAGGGCAAAAGAATCCAGGTACAAGAACAACGTCTCCTACGTTTATTGCACTAAATCCCGTGGATCCAATTACTGTATAAGTATTTCCTAAATCATCTTCAACCCGATTATTAAAACTTAAACTTATTTCTTGTATACTCTGATTAGATCTATATCGTAAACTTGTATTTGACCCACATTTATCCAAGTAGTAATAGTCACCAGTAGTATCAGAACAAGGCCCTAAAGTGATTCTTTCTCCATTTAAGAATTGATAAACAATATCGTCTTTCATATAATAGCCTCCTGTCACAGGGCTTCCTACTCCAGAATTTGTGTAATAATACAACCCATCATTACTACTTATGTACAGGTTTATAAAAACTGTAGATTCGCAAACAAAATCAGTACTTGCTGCGAAAACATATGTCTCTGAAGTATAGCTATCACAAGTTGCTACTTGTGTTTTAGCACCATTACTAAATGAGTATATAAAGTTTCCATTAGAATAGTAGCTTCCAGTAAATAATGTTCCAGTACCATCGCCAGCAGTATAATACAATCCATCTTGAGGGTTGTAGTATAGAGTTGCGTTAGTCCCAGAGCAAGAGTCTTGTTGCACAGCAGAGTATTTAAATGTTTGAGCTGAATAAGAAAAGCAGTATCCAGTATCATTCTTAACGCCACCTACAAATGTATAAACATTAGTGCCATTAGAATAAAAAGAACCGTTAACTAAGTTTCCGCTTGCAGAGGCTGAGTCATAGTATAATCCATCAGCACTACTAATGTAAAGAGTTACATTTGAGCCGCTACAAGCAAGTACATCTGTAGCGCCAAATCTAAGTACTTCAGGGGTATAATAAGTATCCTGAGTTATAGTCTTGCTGATGATATTAGATATAGCTGTATTAGATGGGTCATTAACATCAATAGAGAAAGCTCTATAGTAGAAAGTGCCATAAGAAGGCATAGTAATTACAGTTTCACCAGAACACCCAGCAGAAACTGGTGTTCCTCCTCCTGGGAATGCTGGGTCTGTAGACCATTGTATAGTTGAGCTATCACAGCCGCCATAAGTGGTTATGTTAATAGGCACATCTAATCCACTTGTATAGCTTCCAAATGCTATAATAATATTTCTTGGCTGAACAAATGGCTCAACAATCTCGCTAATCAACTCAAGATTACTTCTACCAGACATAAGGTTAGAAGACACTTTGTTTATTGTGTATTGCTTCCCATTTATAACAAACCTATCATTTAGTTTATATTTGTATAGTATTTTTATAGGTAGTAATGCACTAATCTCTAATATTCTACTCTGAGAATCAAATATGTTCTTAATATAATCCTCGTGGTAATTCCTAAATAGCGAGTTCTCATTATAAGAAGGAGTTGTTAATCCAACTGTAAACTCATCATTTTCTGCATCAAAGTTTAATGTCTGTGTTCCATCTGCTTTAACATTACTCGGTCTATTATAATCAGCAAGAGAAACCCTACTGAGTCCATCATCAGCACTTAAATATAATGGCTTACCAGCATCTACACTTGTATTGCAGTTATAGAACAACAATGGACTACCTTTTATAGGCTCTTCATTTTCGCTGACAAAGTAGCCATATTGAATATTAGTGTAAACATCATCGTTGTCATCTAATAACTTCTCGTATATAACTTTTTCAAATGGCAATTGAATTAAGTACTCTGTTCCATCTATATATTTTCCATCTATAACAACATTGAATTCTTCGTGTCCAAATGGATAATCAAATAGCTCGTTAAACTTAACAGCGAGCCTTGTAGAAGGCTCCTTAAACTCATACTTAATATTAGAATACAAATCAAGTCTATTAACAGAAGACGTAGTAACGTCCATATACTCTGTTACATCGTATGTATTGTAGTCTGCATTGTAAAAAGCGTTCAAGTCTTTTACTACAATAACGCTATCTTCAACGTAAGCAGTTAAGTTAAACATCTTAAACAAGCCTATAAGAAAGTCTATTATTTTAATGTTAGGCATCTCTTGAGATACATTAACATAACTTATGGTGCTTACAACGCCAGACTCATCATCTCCTGCTGAGTACTGTCTTTCTTCTACTATTGATGCATTTCTTAGAAACTCTAAGTCTAATGTAGATGTAAACTCTATAGCTGAAAAAGACTTAACTTCAAACTGTAAGAAAGCTTGATTGAAGTTGTTTACTCCAGGTAATATAGTTTCTGATACAGATTGATTACCGCTAAGTCCTTTGTATTCGTATAACACAGACCTTGTGGTCTGATTAGTTACAATGTTAGTTACATTGTTATAAACTACGATGTCGTAAACTTCAGAAGAAGTGGTTTCTATGTTTAATTGAAACGCAGAAGTGTCTGTTCCAAAGTTGGTTTTTATAGCACCAAGCTTTACTGTGTCATTTCCATCTAAATTAAAATAGTCAGTACCTGTTGTTGGGCCATTCCACCCAAGAACAACACCCAGCTCAACCTCATATTTACCTTTAGAGTTTCCTAATTCTCCAGCTTCTCTATTTAACCACAAATACATTTCATTAAACACATCTTCTCCAAAGAAGTCTCTTGAGAATTGCAACTCTGGGTATTGAGCTTCTATAGCTTCAATAATATGAATAGCTCTTATAGCTGGCTTTAAGTCAGATTTAAACAACCCTTCTCCGTTTGAGTCATTACCTAAGTTCCTATAGTTCTCTGGAGTTACATAAGCTCCATTAGAATTATAAATAAATCTTTTATCTGGAGTAATAAGAGGATATATTATAGCCTCGTTATCTGTGCCAACAACAAGACCGCTTTCTAAGCCTTGCTTTACATTAGCATAATTCCAATCGTGATTATAAGCAGTTAGCTTAGTTAAACTATTAAGTCTCTTCTCTCCAAGTATTCTATTTAATGTTACGGTAGACCCAAAGAAAGTAAGCTCGTAAGCATAAGCCTTATTACTTTTCATTAAGACCTTATTAAGTCTAATGGTTCCCTTTCTAAATGGAGTATGGTTTAATTGTATTTCAGAGTCGCTTCTAAATCTTGCATCGTATCCGTCAACTAAAGCATTGTCATAGTAATGCTTAAATATCTTGTTATTTGTTTTAGAAGCTGGGACAGTAAAAGATTGAGAGTAGTCCGTAAATATCTTAGAGATATCTTTTACATCTTGAATAGAAGACGTGAGTTCAACGCTCTCGTCTTCAAACATATCAAGCCTTTTATTGTCTATATATATTTGGATAGTCTGCATTTATCTTATGCTGTTTATAGTGTCAAATGAATAGTCAAAGTCTATAGCGTAGTCAATCAGTTTATTGTTAACACTCTTTTTCATCTCTAATGAATCTGTCTTTGGTCTTATAGGATAAACTTTACTGTCTTCGTTAATCCATACATTCTCAGACATAAGGAGTTGTTTAATGACCTCGTTGAATTGCTCGTCTACAAACCCTGTATTAAGTTTAAGAGATTTACTTCCGTTAACATTGAAATCCTTGTTCTGAGGCACGCTTGTACTATAAGATAGTGCTGTAGTACCAAAATTAAGAGTATTAGCCTTAAATGAGTCCTTAGTCACGTTAACTGAATCATCTCGTCTCTTAAAGAAGTATAAGTCTTGTACTACTCCAAACTTATTCATAAATGACACTTTGCTTGGGTCGTACTTACATTCTGTAAGGTAGTTTATGTGAACTATAGTCTCGTTGCCATAAACATCTACAATAATAGCCGTATCTGGGTCACCATAAGCAACTGAAGAGCTTGTGTTGTTATTTGTTTGGCTTTTTAAGTGTGTTAAGTCAGTAGTTATAATTCCAGCATCATTATCAGTTCTATAAGCTGTACTGTCTATAGTTATTGGTGTAACAGTAGTACCATAGCTATTAGATACTAAAAGAGTGCCAGCCTTGTAATAATCTACTTTAAATGTTCCATTAGAACCAGTATACACAGGTATTCTTGCTAAATCACCCTCTTTAACATACATTATGGTATTAGATTGTAATAAACCATAGCTAAGCTGTGGGTTTATTTCATCCTCAAAATATCCATAACCATCAAAAGCAATTCCGTAGCCCTCCTCCACATCAGAAGTAGCGTCATCAAATACTCTTGTTAGTTCCCACTCTACCCAAACATTTTGCTTGATATTGTCGTAATCTCCATCAAACTGTATATCTATAAAGTCTCTAATGAGTTCAGCTACTTCAAATACCACAATATCATTAGTAGGTAGTTTTTCCTTGTATATCGTATAATTAGGTGTAAGGACAGCTTTCTGTCCGAACACCCCATCATAGACCCATAATTTTAAGTTTGCACTTTGTATGTTTGCCATTTCTATGTTTTTATTGTGGACAACTTAATGTATAATCCCAATATGTTGTTGGATTGCTAATAGGAGCAAAAACCTTAACAGTAGCAGTTGTTGTTGCTGTTGTTTTTTGGAATGTTGCAATTCCCTGTCCAGGTGCTTGTATTGTTTCTGATGGTAAACCTAAGTTTGCTAAAGCTGTATTTAATAGCGTTTGATTATCAGTAGTACCTCTGTATCCAGTATTTATAACCTCTACTCCGTCAAACTCTACTATGAATTTATCTGGTATAAAAGAGGCATTGAAGTTTAAAGTAACAATTCCAGTAGCACTGCCAAGATCTACTACATCTACTTGAGGGAATGCTGGCCCACCAGAATATTGAGAACCTGCACCACAAGGAACATCTGCCACAACTGGAGGAGGACAGCTAAATATAACTTCATAATCATCATTTACTAAAGGAGCATAAGCTCTTAAAGTAACTAATGTAGGTGTTGCAGTAGTTTTATCTATAGTTATTATAGTATTCTTATTGGAAGGATTGGCTGTATTTATATCTGCCACATCTATATTGGCCGCTATTAATTGAGCATCGTAATCACTTGAGCCAATGTATCCAGTATCAGCCTCGTTTCCATCCCAATCAGCAACAAACCTAATAGGTACTTGATTACCTGTTATACTTAAAGTAACTATTCCAACTTCAGATGTATTAAACTCAAATAAGTTTTCTCCAACATCAGTTCCAGTATTATAAGTTTCACCACAATTAACTGGTATAGTTTGTAGTGGAGCTGTAGGCGGAGTATAAGTTGGAGGGTCTTCGCTGTTAGCTATAATATAAAATGGGCTTCTTGTGTTTATCTTTAGCATTACTTTATTTTTACTATTTCGTCAATCGTTTCTTGAATGTCTCTGCCATAAGCAGCGAATATATTATTTAGCATTTCATCCTTTTGATTTTGATATACAAAATCTATTATGCCAGATCCTGCCCCATTAAATCTTTTTATAGTACCTACATCTTCTATTGAGTCAGCTATATTTTTAGCCATCCAAAACATAGTTTTATCTGTAACCTTAATAAATCTTCCTTTTCCGTCTTTAGGTCTTACGCTTTTAGCTTCAGCCCATTTAATAATACTACTAACTTTTGGTCTTTCTCCTGGCTCGGTACCTTTATCAATCTTTTCTAAAACATTACTTGCAATTATTTCTAACTTATCTCTCGTTGCAATGTAAGCTATACTATTCGCAGTATCTCCAGTAGCATAAGTACCATCAATCTTTAACTGAGCTTTATACTTTTCTACAAGTAAATTCCCATATTTAACTAATTCAGACTGTAAGTTACTTAAGTCCATTAGCAGATACTAATTTCATTAGGCATACTAACAATAATATTCACTCCCCATCCTGCTAACTCATTCTCAAATCTGTCTTTAAATGGAGTGGCTGAAGGTGCTTCAAGCAACTGAAGCCGCTCAGAGAACATATCACCCCTTCTAAGCTGCTCAATTACATCATTAATAACTTGTAACTGACTATTATAAACATCTTGCAGATTATCATTACCATTAATCACATCCTTAGTAGGAGCATCCTTATTATAATCTACAATATCTAAAGCAAGTAATTGAAGTGTGAAATTCATTACTGGGCCATCAAAGGTCACATCTGTTATATTTAAGTGACTTAAAGGAAATATAGTAGTCTTGTTGAGGTCTACTTCACTAATATCCCCATAAGTAACAGTAAACACATTAGGATTCGTCCTTAGACGATCCTTTATCTTATTTACTATGTCGTATACTTGTGTCATTATGTATTTTTATTATATGATTGTTTTATCATCTTAGCTTCTATGTCGTTCTTCTCTTTCTCAAAGCTTAACCACATTAAGCAGGTGTGTAATGGAATCTTGGTGACTGACTCAAGTTTGTGGACATCGCCTCCAGCAAGTCCATATATTGACTGATACCAACCCCATTTTCTTCCAAAGCCTCTTTCAAGGCTGTATTCCCCTTCTTCTGCTCCTCCTCCAGTAAAGAGTTCATCGTATATCTTGACAATTTGCTCCCTAAACGATAAAAAAAAACAATGGCCCCTAAAGCAACATTCACAGGAGCATCCTTCATTACATCAGCCCATCGCTCTGTTCCTTCATATGGCTCTATCTCATAGAGATGTTTCTTACCAGCAACTATAGGTCTGTACATAACAGCCATAGCCTTGTGCATATTATCCCAATCAGTAATATAAGACTCTAAGTCAATGTACTCACCAAAAGACATCTTGTCTAAGTTCGGTATAAAACCGAACTCTGCTGTCACACCATCTCCACCAGTCATCTTAAATCTCTGAACCAAGTCAGTCTTTTCACCGAAGCAATCACTAAGCTGTTTAAGAACTGACTCAAACATAGATACAGGTAAGTTGTAACTATCTTTTAGTGACAAACCACAGAATATCTCAAGTGCTTTAAGATTCAAGAACTCATTGTTCTTGTCTCCTTCGTCTACTCCTTTAGCAACAGATAAATACTTCTGATACTGATGCAACTTAATTGCACTTAAGTCTTGTGGTATGCTTACTTCTAATTCTACTACTGCCATATATTTTCTACTTCATAGTCATTTATAAATAAATTTCCTATATAGTATGATAACTGATTTATAGCTATTTTGTTTTTGTCTGTAATTTTTGTATATTGCAGTATAAAAACAATGAGTAAAGATATTATGAAACCAAAAGAAAAAGCAGAGGAATTAGTAAAGGAAATGTTTAAGCCAAATAATCATTATCTAAATCATAACATAGAGGTTGATAGAGATATTGCAATAAATTCAGCTTTAATTTGCGTAAGAGAAGTTGTGACAGAATTAAATAAATTACCAAGTAAAGATTTAAGTGATTTGCAGTTTTGGGGAGAAGTTGAATATGAAATAAAGAACTATAGATAAACCTTATAGTAAACACATAAACCATAAGAAAATAATATAACAAATAATAGCTAAACCATAAAACAAAAATGGTACTTTATAGTTATCTTAGTATAACAGTTGAAGATCTGTATAAGCTTCTACACTTTAGGCACACCACCTATTGGATCGTGTACACTAAGTCTGCTTAAGAATTGCATTACTGACTCTTTCATAACCTTTGTAGCACCCCAGTAATATTCAACTTAACCAGCATTTATCTATTTATTTAAGGTTATAGGGGGTGCATCTCTCCATTCCATCTATATATTAGTAAGGGCAAGCCTTTAAGGGCTTGCTACTGTCAGCAATTACAAACCCAATTTCTATATAATTTTCTAACCCACCTAACCGATTCTGATTCACAGGGTTTGGGCCACCCCTACCAAAAGGGTTTGAATTCATTAAAGAGGGGTAATAAGAGGCGGCATCCTTCATTTTACGTTCATTTACCGCATTTACTCTGAGCCAGGCTGTCAACCATTAGGCAGAAGATATAAGGGCTTAGACGGCTTATTAGGTAGCTTAAAAGAGTTACCTAAAATTCCTAATATTAACACCCTTAATTATTAACACTTTACCAAAAAAGACTATTAAATATAGGGCACAAAAAAAGCCCCAATAAGGGGCCTAATTAATCTATTTTAAAGCTGTTTAAAGGCCTAAAAATTTATCGCTATATTGCTGTTTCATTTTCTTAAGGGCGTCCTCGTTTATCCAGCTGTAGAACTCCGAGAAGGGTACTTCTATATGTAGATTAATCATTTTCCCGCTGTGCTCATCTATAGTGTCCATACCTATTATAAAAAAGCCTTCTGTACCTGGGTAGCTCATTGTGTGAATTTCTTTTACTGTAGCGTGTAGGTTTAACGCTTTATTTTTCTTTGCCATCTTAATAGTGTTTATATGTTGTTATGTTTCCTTTTGTTGTTATGTGTTTTTTATTGGCTGTCTTAATGTTTAGGCCAAAACTAAAACCTAATAAAGCCCCGCTGTATAAATATAGGCCGTCACTATATAGATAGGCGCTTGGATATTTGCGGCAATGTTTCTTAGTTATTGTCGGGTTATTGTAGTACAGTTCTAATATCATAACATTATTTTTTATAGGTTACTATTTGCCCTGCTGGGCCTTTTGTGGTGGCTGTACCGTCATTCCAATTAATTGTATAGCTGTCTAATATATCTTTAAATAAAGTATTTAAAGTAGCATTGTGTGGCCTTCTGTTTCTTTTCTTTTCCATAGTTTTATAGCTCGTTTTTGATTGTTTCAATGCAGCCAAAGCAGCCGCCCTCGTTTATATAGATCGCTTTATATCTGTTTAGATCATCGGTTAATATATAGTTGTTTTCTTTGTCCAGGATCACAAAGCCTTTAGGGCTTTTTGTGATCTTATATCTGTCCTTAATTGGTAGCTGTTTTAATTTGCTTATTATTGTCATATCTGTATTTTTATGGGTTAATTAAAAAGGGAGTTCTGTATTTATTACAAAGCCGCTTTTATCTTTTTTGGCTTTTCCTTTGGCCTTAAGGCCTAATATAACGTTTTTGTTATACAACATAACAAGATCGGAGCTGTCACCGTCTACAACCTTTGCACCTTTGTATCTTTGTGGCAAGTCACCACTAAAGACGGCCGCTACATTAATCCCTAATTTTATAGCCTGATCGGTTTCTGTATGGTTACTTTCTGAGCGGCTAAAGGTAACAGTATAATTTTTATGATCTTTGTATCTTATCGCTTTGGTTAGGATCTTTGTATAATCGTAAAAAGTGGCGTGATCGGATAAGGTGTTAATATCTAAATTTGCGTACTTTTGCAGCATAAAAATAAAGTCCAAATCGCTGGTGCCATTAAGCCTGAAGGCTATTTTGTAGCCGCCTTTTTTGGCTTTTACATATTGTTTCATTATTTCATTTGAGAGCTGCAGAATAAACTTTACTTTATTAGATATAAAGTATTCTGTTTTCCTAAGCCTGGCAGCGTTCACGCTTTTATAAACACCAGCAAAGCCAGCAGTATATAAGCAAGCTTGCAAGCAGCCAGCCGACGCCATTGGGCACATATTTTTAGTACCTACCTGGCCAGGCGTTAAGTAAAGAATAAAAGTCTTTAGACTGTTTTTTGTAGTCTTTGCATTGGTTTTCCCGTCACTTAGTAACTTTTGCACGGCTTTTTTAGTTTCCTTTTGTATTGCTGTTTTCATATATTAAAAGTTTAGATTATCAAAGGCCGCACAAAAAAGCACAAACCCGTAAATTATAAAGCCCGCTATAATATAAAGCGAAGCAAAAAAAGCGAAGTTGTTAAGGTCTTTTTTCATCTTATTGTTTTGTTGTTAGGTTAACATAAATAAAAATAAAGCTTATTAATAAAGCCGACCCGATAAAGCCAAAAATTAATTCCATTGTTTGAGTTTCCATTTTGTTACTGTTTTAATTGTTATTG
>Ga0180120_10001354_pt1 | contig 12521 bp, 13 predicted proteins | sample CPBDNA_3_FD_129677 | JGI IMG/M metagenome (GOLD analysis project Ga0180120, IMG submission 129677) | Freshwater to marine salinity gradient microbial communities from Chesapeake Bay, USA - CPBay_Spr_31_0.2_DNA (version 2) (version 2) | ecosystem: Environmental > Aquatic > Marine > Coastal ... | reverse complement strand
TATGCATTAAATACAAACGAAAAGATACAAATTGCAGTTATAATAAATTTTTTCATCTTGATAAGTTTATAATACATAATCAATCTTAGTGAAATAACATTTAATTTTAAAAAATGTCTATAAAATGTTTATAAAAAGACTAAATTTAAAACAAAATTAACTATGCGTAAAACTTTAAATTATTCGCCAAATTTTGAAGCAAGAAAAAGAAAATTAAGTCAAATTAAGTTTATTATATTTCATTATACAGGAATGAAAAAAGAATCGGAAGCAATAAAAAGACTTACAGACATTAAATCAAAAGTAAGCTGTCATTATTTAATCAAAAACAATGGAGAAATAGTTGTTATGGTACCAGATCTTTATGAAGCCTGGCATGCTGGGGTATCGTCATGGAAAAATTTTAAATCTTTAAATAAGCATTCAATTGGAATTGAAATAAGTAACCCTGGGCATGACTATAATTATAAAAAATTTTCTAAAAAACAAATTCAATCTTTAAAAAGATTAAGTCAATTTTTAAGCCTCCAAAACTGAGTTCAGAATCAATCCCTTTGAACAAGACTTCTCCTAAAGATGCAAATAATAGGACGATTGCGATATTTATAAAATTGTTAGCGACTAGTATAGAAGCAAGTAATTTTTTTGGTTGTGTTAGAAGTTCGATAATGATTTCAAAAGACTTTGATTTGGTTTTCTTGGCCTCGTCTAAGTCTTTTTGGGTTAGAGAAAAAAGCGCGACTTCAGCCCCAGAAATTAGTCCAGAAGCGATCAAAAGTACCAAAAGCCCAATGAGACCAGGGATTAGCGATGAATTTAAAAGTGGCACGATGCTTAAGAGTTCAGAATTCAATTATATAATTTCAGTTAAAATTCAATTAAAAAGGCAGGTCATTAGGTTGTTCTTGGGACATTTCAGCTTTATGTAGGGTAGTTATGGAGTTTTTGTTTTCCAATTCACCAGCGGGTTGAGCGTTTTCGCTTTTGGCGGTTAAGAAGGTGAAATCAACACATTGAATTTCAGTAGAATAACGATCATTTCCTTTGTCATCCTGCCATTTACGTGTTTTCAATCGGCCTTCAATGTATACTTTATCACCTTTTTTCAGGTATTTCTCACATATTTCAGCTCCTTTATTTCGCACCACGATATTGTGCCACTCAGTATTTGTTACTTTTTCGTTTGTTTGCTTATTAGTGTAGGTTTCGTTAGTAGCTAAAGAGAAGCGTCCTACACAATTTTTATCATCAAAATAGTGCATTTTAACCACATCTCCTAGGTGCCCAATAAGCATTACTTTATTTAAAGTTCCTGACATAAAAGTGAATATTTGTAGAGTTGAATTAATTTGAAATTTGGATATAAAGATATCTAAAAATTAGAGATGCTCATACCTAATTTTGAAAATTATTAATAAACCGTTCAATAACAATAGGAACAGGATACGACCTAATATCAGACCACTTAACTCCGTCTTTAATTAGAGTTGAGGTTTTTAAAATCCAAAACTTTATATGCAACTCTTGGTGAGATAGTTTGTGGATTAGGTCTGTTTCATTAAATAATACTAACTCTTTGTAGGTTGCTGGAATTAATGGAAGAGACTCGAAATGAATTAATAGGTCTTCTGCTTTTACTGGCGCTTCTGTTTCGATGAGTGGAAATTGATATAATTGCTGCCAGATCCCTTTTTCTGTGCGCTGCTCCAAGTACGTATAATTGTCTTCATAAGTCATGACTATAAAATTAAAGTACTTTTTAGATACCTTTGTTTTTTTTAGTTTAACGGGAAGTAATTTTATAGTTCCTGTAGCATAGGCTTTACAATTTACGCTTAAAGGGCATTCGCCACAGATGGGCGATTGAGGTTTGCATTGTCGGGCTCCAAACTCCATGATTGCTTGGTTGTAATCTCCAAAGTTGGAGATGGGAAGCAAGGATTCTGCAAGAGTTTTAAATTGTTTAACCCCTTCAGTGCTGTTTATGGGCGTATCTATGCCAAAATATCGAGCTAAAACACGATACACATTTCCGTCCACAACTGCTACAGACTCCTCGTAGCAAATGGAGGCAATAGCGCTTGCTGTGTAATCGCCCACCCCTTTAAGTTGCAAAAGCTCCTTGTAGTTTTGTGGAAATACGCCACCCAAATGTTCTGTGATATATTTTGCTGAGAAGTGAAGATTTCTAGCCCTAGAGTAGTAGCCCAACCCTTGCCAAAGTTTTAACACTTCAGTTTCCGATGCATTAGCGAGGTCTTGGATGCTTGAGAATTTGGATATAAATGCTTCATAATAAGGCAGACCTTGTTTGACTTGGGTTTGTTGTAGTATAATTTCAGACAACCATATATTGTAAGGATTCTTAGATCTTCGCCAAGGCAAATCTCTCTTGTTTACTGAGTACCAGATAGTTAAACTTGAGTTGAAGTTCATTTTTAAAATTGGTTGAGCTGCAAAAATAATCTTTTAATATATTTAATTTTAATTCTTTAGGGATGAAATATTGAATTTAAAATACATATATTTGCAAGCCTATTAAAAAACATTAACTTTTAAAATAAGATATAAAATGACTAAAGCTGAAATTGTAGCTAAGATCTCCAACGACTTAGGAATTGAAAAAGGAGATGTGTTAGCAACTGTTGAATCTTTTATGAGCGAAGTAAAAGGGTCTTTAGAGACAGGTGAAAATGTTTATCTAAGAGGGTTTGGAAGCTTCATTATTAAAACAAGAGCCGAGAAAATTGGTAGAAATATTTCTAAAAATACTTCAATCAAAATTCCAGCTCACAACATCCCGTCGTTTAAGCCATCTAAAGTTTTTGTAGAAGGCGTTAAGTCGAAGGTTAAAGTGAACAAATAAATTAATTACTAATTTCTAAAAAATACATTTATGCCAAGTGGTAAAAAACGTAAAAGACATAAGGTAGCAACGCATAAGCGTAAAAAAAGACGTCGTGCTAACCGTCACAAGAAGAAATAATTTGAAAAAGTAGCATAAGCTACTTTTTCGATTTATTTACAGAACGTTCTTTGATATCTAATTCGTGAAAAATTCAGTCACACCTTACTGAGTACACGAGTTTACTGGATTAAATCCTGTGAAATCTTAGTATTTAAACAATTTGTTTAAATATTCAAGGTTATACTCCTATGTGTTTATAGGAATGAATCAAGAAAAAAATATTATAATCCGTCTGTACAACAATGTTCAGATTAAAATTAACACTTATGAATAAAGAATTAATAATTCGATCAAATTCAGATAATGTTGATTTTGCCTTATTAAAAGATGGAAAATTAATTGAATTTCAAAAAGATGAAGATAATAGCAAGTTTTCTGTAGGCGATGTGTTTTTAGCCAAAGTCAGAAAATCTGTTCCGGGTCTTAACGCTGCATTTGTAAATGTAGGGTATGAAAAAGATGCATTCTTGCATTACCATGATCTTGGACCCAAGTATCCAACGCTTATGAAATTCATGAAACGTGTAAGCACAGGTAAATTAAAAGATTATTCTTTAAAAAACTTCACTTTTGAAGAAGACATGAAAAAAGATGGTAATATTGACGAAATTATAAAGTCTAACCAATCTATTTTAGTTCAAATTGTAAAAGAACCAATTTCCACAAAGGGACCTAGAATAAGTTCTGAGATCTCTCTGGCTGGACGCTATTTAGTACTCGTCCCTTTTTCAGACCGTATATCAATTTCTCAAAAAATTGAAAGTCGAAAAGAAAAAGAGCGATTAAAACGTCTTGTAAGAAGTATAACACCAAAAGGATTTGGAGTCATTATTCGTACTGTTGCTACAGATAAAAAGGTAGCAGAGCTCGATAAAGATCTTCAAAGTTTATACTCAAAGTGGGAATCTATATGTAAAGCAATTCCACGCGCCCATACGCCAAGTAAAGTTCTTGGTGAAATGAACAAGGCTTCCTCTATTTTAAGAGATATTTTCAATGATACCTTCACTGGTATTACGGTTGATAATGAAGTGCTTTTCAATCAAGTTAAAGATTATGTAATTCAGATCGCACCTCACAAAGAGTCGATTGTGAATTATCACGATCCTAAAACACCAATTTTTGAAAAATTTGGAATTGAAAGACAAATCAAGACTTCGTTTGGAAAAACCGTATCAATGGCTCGAGGTGCTTATTTAATTATTGAGCATACAGAAGCCCTTCATGTAGTTGATGTCAACAGTGGTAATCGTTCAAGCAAACAAAGAAACCAAGAGGATACTGCATTAGAAGTCAATTTAATTTCTGCAACCGAACTAGCACGCCAATTTAGATTGCGTGATATGGGAGGAATAATTGTAATTGATTTTATTGATATGAATAAAGCGGAGAATCGCAAAAAACTCTTTAATCATCTTAGAGATGAGATGAAAGACGATAGAGCCAAACACAAAATATTACCTCCAAGCAAGTTTGGGTTAATTCAAATCACAAGACAACGTGTTCGACCAGAAATGAACATTAAGACCAAGGAAGCAAATCCTAACGGAATTAATGGCGCTGAAGTTGAAGCTCCTATTGTTTTGATCGAAAAAATCAATCATCAGCTGGATCAAATTATTAAAAAAGGCTATAAAGACGTGACTTTAAACACACACCCTTTCATAGCAGCCTTTATTACTAAAGGCTTCCCATCCATACGTACAAAATGGTATTTTGAACATAAAAAATGGGTAAAAGTAATGCCAAGAGATGCTTACACGTATCTACAATATCATTTTAAAAATAGTAATGGCAAAACCATTAGACTGTAAAAAAAAGCCTCGCAATAGCGGGGCTTTTTTTTTATAAAATATTTGATAATTTCATTAAATAATAGTAGACTGTCCAAGATGCATATTTCTAAAATTCATATTTGAATCATCCGGATTGTTAATGTAGTCCTCTATGAAATCACCCACTTTACTGGTCGAAATATTATCAAATTTTGTGTTAAGATCGGGTGTAGTGATGTTTAGTTTAAGTGACTTTTCAACGGCTGTTCTTATCATTTCAGCTTCCTTATGCAACTCGAAGTGATCTAGTAACATAGCGGCAGATAATATGGAAGCGATTGGGTTTGCAATTCCTTTTCCTTCAGCTTGTGGATACGAACCGTGGATTGGTTCAAACATAGAGTGTTTGTCTCCAACTGAGGCAGAAGCTAATAGCCCAATTGACCCTCCTATGACACTTGCCTCATCACTGATTACGTCTCCAAATAAGTTTTCTGTTAGAATTACATCAAACTGTGTTGGATTCAAAATCATTTGCATAGCAGCATTGTCTACAAACAAGTAGTCCAGTTCTATTTCTGGGTAGTCTTTTGCAAGTTCACCAACAACTTTTCTCCAAAGCCTAGAGCTTTCTAATACATTGGCCTTATCAATCAGAGTTACCTTTTGTCGCCTTGCTTTGGCGGCTTTGAACGCAAGGTGTGCAATTCGCTCTATTTCGTAACGAGAATACTCACAAAGGTCAGAAGCTGTATTTCCATCGGCACTTATTTTTTTTTCTCCAAAATAAATTCCACCAGTTAGTTCTCTGTAAATACTAATGTCCGTCCCTTTAATTATTTTTTTCTTTAAAGGCGATTTTCCAAGTAATGATTCATAAGCTTTTACGGGTCTTATGTTGGCATATAACCCTAACTGTTTGCGGAGTTTAAGAAGGCCTTGTTCTGGACGTACTTTTGCAGAAGGATCATTATCATATTTTGGGTGTCCAATAGCGCCAAACAATATAGAATCATTGGCTCTACAAACATCAAGCGTGCTTTCGGGTAATGGATCGCCAACTTGATCGATCGCAATGGCGCCAACGGGCGCAGGTGTAAAGCTAAAATTGTGATCAAAATTGACCGCAATTGCTTTTAATACTTTCACAGCTTCTTGAGTGACTTCGGGTCCAATTCCGTCTCCAGAGAGTACAGCGATTTTTAAGTTCATATCAATAGGGTTTTTGAAGCTCAAAGGCTTCGATGAGTTCTTTTTTACTTAATAAATAATCAATATCGTCATAGCCATTAATCATACATGTTTTTTTGTAAGGATCAATTTCAAAACTTTCGCTCAAATTGGTCCCTTTAATGCTGATGGTTTGAGCTTCTAAATTCACTTCAAATAACGTGGATGCATCCGTGTCAATTGCGGCAAATAGTGCATTTAAAAAGCCTTCTGACACTTGTACAGGCAATAAACCATTGTTGAGGGCATTCCCTTTAAAGATGTCCGCAAAGAAGCTAGAGACAATTACTTTGAATCCAAACCCTACCAGTGCCCATGCTGCATGTTCTCGACTTGAGCCACATCCAAAATTGTCGCCTGCAATTAAAATACTCCCAGAGTATAATGGATTATTAAGAGAGAAGTTTGAGACTGCCTTCCCTGCTTTATTAAAACGCCAATCTCTAAAGACGTTGTCCCCAAACCCTTTTTTGTCAGTCGCCTTTAAAAAACGAGCTGGTATGATCTGATCCGTGTCTACATTTGCAATATTTAATGGAATTGCTTGAGACGTATGTGTTTTAAATTTTTCCATTAATTTAATTGTTTAGTGATGTCAATGATTTTACCTTCAATAGCTGTTGCAGCGGCCATTAATGGACTCGCCAAAATAGTTCTTGCCCCTTGTCCTTGTCTACCCTCAAAATTTCTATTTGATGTAGATACACAGTATTCGTTTTGTGGAATTTTATCGTCATTCATAGCTAAACAGGCTGAACATCCAGGTTGTCTTAACTCAAACCCAGCATCATTAAATATATCTTTTAGGCCTTCTTCTATAATTTGAGTTTCTACTTGTTTACTTCCAGGTACTAGCCATGCAGTTACATTTTTGGCCTTCTTCTTTCCTTTAACATAATCGGCAGCGACTCTAAAATCTTCGATTCTAGAATTTGTACAGCTGCCTATAAATACAAAATTTATAGGCGTGTCAATCAACGATTTACCAGCTTCAAAATTCATATACTGCAGTGACTTCTTAAATGAAGGGTCATTATTTACAGGGATTGTATCAGATATTTTAATCCCCATTCCGGGATTTGTACCGTAAGTAACCATCGGTTCAATATCTTCTGCATCAAAGAAATATTCTTTATCAAAAGGAGCGCCATCATCAGTTGGAAGCGTTTTCCAATAGGCTACTTTTTTATCAAATGCCTCATTTTTAGGGGCAAATTCACGGCCTTTTACATAGTCAAACGTGGTTTCATCCGGCGCAATCATTCCCCCTCGAGCTCCCATTTCAATACTCATGTTACAAACGGTCATTCGACCTTCCATACTCATCTTTTCAAAGACATCGCCTGCATATTCACAGAAATAACCTGTCCCAGAATTAGTGCCTAATTTTGAGATAATATATAAGATTACATCCTTAGAAAGCACTCCATTTTTAAGTGTACCGTTGACAGTTACTCGTAAGCTTTTAGGTTTTGATAACAACAAACACTGACTCGCAAATACTTGGGCAACTTGGCTGGTTCCAATTCCAAAAGCTATGGTTCCAAAAGCCCCATGTGTAGAGGTGTGACTGTCACCACAAACCATAGTCATTCCAGGCTGAGTGATGCCTAGTTCAGGCGCCATTACGTGTACAATCCCATTATATTTATGGCCTAATTCATAAAGAGTAATATTGTTTTTTCGACAGTTGTCAGAGAGTTGAGCAAGTTGTTTTCTAGATAACTCATCTTTAACCGGTAGATGTTGTTCTAGAGTAGGCGTATTGTGGTCAGCTGTAGCTGCTATTTGCTGTGGTCTAAAAACAGGAATGTTTCGCTCTTCTAATTCATTAAAAGCCTGTGGACTAGTGACTTCATGAATTAAATGCTTGTCAATGTATAGCACTTGGGGGCCGTTTTCAACTGTATCAACGACATGGGCGTCCCAAACTTTATCAAACAGAGTTTTTTTCATAAATGCGTATTTGATTTAGTTATAAATCTTAGTGGTTTTTATAATTTCGTGAATATCAGAATCTATCACTTCTTTTTTGGTGTCTGCAAAATTTAAGAACTCCGCATAGACAACGTCCAATTCAAGTTTAGTAAGTTCATAGCCTACGTTTTTAGCTCTGTATGCTAAGGCTGCACGACCACTTCTTGCAGTAAGTACGATAGCCGACTCTGTAACGCCAACATCTTTCGGGTCGATTATTTCATAAGTTTCCCGATTTTTAATCACTCCATCTTGATGAATTCCCGAGCTGTGCGCAAATGCATTTGCACCAACAATAGCTTTGTTGGGTTGGGTATAAATACCCATGTTTTCAGAAACTAATTGACTGATGCCATATAACATTGTCGTATTGATATTAGTGTCTAAATTTAGATAAGGATGCTGTTTCATGATCATAACAACTTCTTCCAAAGCAGTGTTTCCGGCACGTTCGCCAATGCCATTAACGGTACATTCTATTTGCCTAGCCCCGTTAATAATTCCTTCAATAGAATTAGCGGTTGCTAGACCTAAGTCGTTATGGCAATGGCACGAAATGATAGCTTTATCTATTCCTTTTACGTTTTCCATTAAATATTTAATTTTAGCCCCATACTCGTGAGGTAGGCAATAGCCAGTTGTGTCTGGAATATTTAATACGGTGGCTCCTGCCTTGATAACTGCTTCACAAACGCGAGCTAAATACTCGTTGTCAGTTCGGCCAGCATCTTCAGCATAAAATTCTACATCTTCTACAAAAGATTTTGCGTAAGATACTGCTCTGACAGCACGCTCTATAATGGCCTCTTTATTAGACTTAAATTTATGTATTATATGGGAGTCTGAAGTCCCAATACCTGTATGTATTCTAGGTTTTTTAGCGTATTTCAGCGCTTCAGCAGCAATTTTTATGTCATTTTCTACCGAACGAGTCAGTCCGCAAACCGTCGCATTTTTTACAATTTTTGAAATTTCTTCCACAGATTTGAAATCACCTGGACTTGATACGGGAAATCCTGCTTCAATTACGTCAACACCTAATAAGTCTAGCTGTTTTGCAATAATTATTTTTTGAGGTGTATTTAGCTTACAGCCAGGGACTTGCTCCCCATCGCGAAGCGTTGTGTCAAAAATTTGAATTTGTGTTTTAGACATTTATCGGAATATATTTTTCTATTGTTATACGAATTTATATTTTGGTTCTTTTAAATGAAGGGTTCTCATATTTGCTTTACGATGCATAACAACCCATTATTTCAATTAAGCACCTAATATACAACATAATATGTCAATATTTATACTATGACTAGAGAGCAAAAAGATAATTTATTTGTGCTTATAAAGTCATTGTCCAAATCTGAAAAAAGACAATTTAAACTCTACGTGGGTCGTTTGGGGGTTAATGAGGATTCTAAATTTTTATTACTTTTCAATGTTTTACACAAACTAAAGGTATATGACGAAGCGTCAATTTTAAAAAATGGTTTCGTAAAGAAACTACAACTATCTAACTTAAAAGCACATTTATATAAGCAGATATTAATTAGTTTAAGATTAAATCCCTCTCACCAAAATATTAGAATTCAGATTCGCGAACAATTAGATTTCGCTACGATTTTATATCACAAAGGTCTTTATACTCAAAGTTTAAAAATTCTTGATAAAGCGAAGTCTCTGGCTATTTACAATGAGGAAAAAAATATTGCTAACGAGATTATAGAACTTGAAAAAGTAATTGAATCTCAGTACATTACTAGAAGTATCAGTACCAGAGCTGATGAGTTAACAATTCAAGCCAAAGAACTTAATAAACAAAACTTGTTAGCTAGCAAGCTGTCTAATTTATCCCTTCAATTATATGGTTTGTTTTTAAAAACCGGTTATGTAAAGCAGGCTTCTGAGCATGAAAAAGTAACTAAATATTTCAATGAACGACTCCCTGATTACAAAATATCAGAATTAGGATTCAGAGAGAAATTGTGGCTTTACAAATCATACTTATGGTATAGTTTTTTGACTCAAGATTTTCTTGCCTGCTATAAATATTCAAAAAAATGGGTCGATTTATTTCACGAATATCCTTCTATGATTCGGCTTAATCCTGTTTTTTTTCTTAATGGAAATCAAAACCTTTTGGAAGCTTTATTTTTTATAAAGCGACATGATAAATTTAAGGATACACTTAATAACTTGATTAATATTAGAGGGCAAGACTGGTTCCCTAAAGATGATAATGTAGAAAGTCTATCCTTTTTATTTATCGGTTTAAATAAGTTTAATGCCCATTTTATGGAAGGTACTTTTAAGGAGGGGCTTCCATTAATCCCAGAGACACTAGAGGGTCTTCGCAAGCATAAAAGTCGTATCGATGAACATCATGTTATGGTGTTTTATTATAAAATTGCAAGTTTATATTTCGGGATCGGTGACTATCATAAATGCATCGAGTTTTTAGCAAAAATAATCAGCAATAAATCATTGCAAATGCGTGAAGATCTTTTATGTTTTTCTAGAATCTTAAATTTAGTCGCGCATTATGAAGCGGGATTAGACTACAACCTTGAGACGCTTATAAAGAGCACCTACAAGTTTTTGATAAAAATGGAAGATCTTCATTTGGTTCAAAAAGAGATGATCAAGTTTTTGAAACGCTTAGGAGATATTTACCCTCAAGATATAAAAGAAGCGTTTAAGGAACTTCATGCTAAGCTAAAGGTGTTTGAAAATGATCCTTATGAAAAACGAGCCTTCTTGTATTTAGATGTATTATCCTGGCTTGAGAGTAATATAGAAAATAAATCGGTAGAATACATAATTCGCCGAAAATATTTATCTTTAAATAAAAAAAATTAAAATATACCGAAAAATATTTGGTTTATATCTTTTTATTATTGAATATTTGCATTCACAAAGTTCAATAACTTACTGAAATGTTATCAAGAAAGGCGGAGGGATAGACCCAACGAAGCCTTAGCAACCCTTTAATTTATTAAAGTAGGTGCTAAATTCTACTTGATTTTCGATTTAATAATTGGAAGTTAGATAGATAACTAACCCTATTTACAGATCTGTAAATATGATTTCTTTATAACATTTTTCTAATAAGTACACTTTTCAAAAAGTGCATTTGACTTTTGGTTTAATTAGTATTAACTCAAAAAAATAGAAAAATGAGTACTCAAAAATTCGCAACCCAAGCGTTGCATGCAGGACACAATGTTTCAGAAAATGGAGGGACACGAGCCGTGCCAATTTATCAATCGACAGCTTATGTCTTTAACAGTTCTGACCATGCGGCTAATTTATTCGCTTTGGCCGAACCAGGAAATATTTATACCCGTATAAATAATCCTACAAATGATGTTTTGGAGCAGCGACTAGCTGCTTTGGAAGGCGGTATTGCAGCGGTCGTAACCGCTTCAGGAACAGCTGCAATTGCAACGAGTTTATTAACCTTATTAAAAGCGGGTGATCATATTGTTGCCCCAAGCAGTTTGTATGGAGGAACTTATAACTTATTAAGTGTAACACTTCCAAGACATGGAATTACAACTACATTTGTAGATCCATCCAATCCCGAGAACTTTCAAAAAGCAGCCCAAGAAAATACCAGAGCCTTTTTTATTGAATCTCTTGGAAATCCAAAACTAGATGTTTTGGATATCGAAGCAATTTCTAAAGTTTCCAAAGCTTATAAGGTGCCATTAATTGTAGATAATACAGTTGCAACCCCTTACTTATTAAACCCTATTGCATACGGCGCTAATATTGTTATTCAGTCGCTTACAAAATATATTAACGGAAATGGAACCGCTCTTGGTGGTGCTATTATTGATGCCGGTACTTTTGATTGGGGCTGTGGGAAATTTCCAGAATTTACAGAGCCTTCAGCAGGCTATCACGGGTTAATTTATAACGAAGTTATTGGCGCTGCTTCCTTTATTGCTAAAGTTAGAATAGAAGGTCTTAGAGATTATGGTGCTGCATTAAGCCCATTTAACGCGTTTCAAATTATTCAAGGCTTAGAAACCTTAGAAGTAAGGATTCAGAAACACAGTGAAAATGCATTGGAGCTGGCACAGTGGTTGCAAAAGCAAGCCGATGTGGAGTGGGTTAATTATCCAGGTTTAGACTCGAGTCCTTACAAAGCACTTGCAGATAAGTATTTACCTAAAGGACAAAGTGGAATTATAACTTTTGGATTAAAATCTGGTTTTGAGGGAGGTAAAAAAGTAGCTGATCACACAAAACTTTTTTCGCTTTTAGCTAATATTGGAGACACCAAGTCATTAATTATTCACCCTGCAAGTACCACTCATCAACAGTTAGACGAGACAGCACAAAAAGCAACTGGCGTAACTCAAGATTTAATTCGACTTTCAGTTGGATTAGAGGATGTTAAAGATTTAATGGAGGATTTAGAGATTGCTTTTACTCATTTATAGTCTAATTTGATGGAAATCAAAACCCTTACGATTTCTCAATTTACCACATCGACGGGAGCTTTTTATAGCTCTATTAATTTGCATTATCAGCATTTTGGAAAAGCCATAGGAAGTTCTCCCGTTGTA
>Ga0180120_10001352_pt1 | contig 12527 bp, 21 predicted proteins | sample CPBDNA_3_FD_129677 | JGI IMG/M metagenome (GOLD analysis project Ga0180120, IMG submission 129677) | Freshwater to marine salinity gradient microbial communities from Chesapeake Bay, USA - CPBay_Spr_31_0.2_DNA (version 2) (version 2) | ecosystem: Environmental > Aquatic > Marine > Coastal ... | reverse complement strand
CAACGTAGGACTAGTATGTACTAACCATACATATGCATCACAAGATATGTTTGATCCAGATGACAAGATCAGTGGTGGACAAGGCTTTATCTATGCATCAAGTATTGTTGTTGCAATGAAAAAGATGAAACTAAAAGAAGATGAAGCTGGTAATAAGATCTCAGAAGTACGTGGTATTAGAGCAGGTTGTAAAGTAATGAAGACACGTTACGCAAAACCGTTCGAAGGTGTACAAGTAAAGATTCCATACGAAACAGGTATGAATCCTTACAGTGGTCTTATTGAACTGTTTGAGAAAAAAGGCTTATTGGAAAAACAAGGCAACAGACTCAAGTATATTGATCTAGCTGGTGAAGAGCATCTTGACTATCGTAAGGCTTGGATGGAACCATCTAAGATGGATATGATCATGTCAGAATACAATGAGAAACTTGCGCCTGTGGTAAATACCGATGATGATATGCCCGAGATAGAGGCTGTCGCAGAAGCAGAACTTATTGAACAGGAGTAAAGTATATGGATAGTAGTCTTGTAGTTGACATGTGGAATACGTTTAAAGATAGTATTGATAAAAAAACTATCGAAACAACAGCCGAAACATTTGTAGATACATGTGCCGATTATGGTGCCGATGATCAAACGTTTAGAGATGCGTTAGGTAGTTGTGATATATTAGACAATGCTATTAATTATTATTTAGATCTTGAAGAAGATGTAGATGATGATGAAGAAGAATGGGAAGATTAAATGGGATATTACTCTGAAGTAGCTAGAGATATCAATAAAATCCCCACAGCAATTAAGTTTTTTGAAGATGAACTTATTGATGCCCGAAGTGAAGTAAAACTAAAAGGCAACGTTGAACGTGCCGCGGCAGAGATGCCCGGCATCGTTGAACACCGTTTTAATCAGTTACAAGAGATTGAAGCTATACTAAATTATCTAAATATTGAACTACGTAGACTGCGTAGTTCATATTTTAAAAAATATCTTGAAAATTATCAACGTGCTTTGTCTAGCAGAGATGTTGAGAAATATGTTGACGGCGAAGCAGACGTAGTCGACTATGAAAAGATTATTAATGAGTTTGCATTACTTCGTAACAAATGGCTAGGCTTATTAAAAGGTCTTGATCAGAAACAGTGGCAGATAACAAACGTTGTCAAACTGAGAGTTGCGGGTATGGAAGATGCCAGCGTATAAATTTCAAGTACCTAAACGCAGTAAAGAATTACGTGGTCAACTTTTTGTAGACTTATATAAAAACTACGATACAATTACCATTGAACGCCCAGAAGAAATTGAATTAGATAGATATCTAGCATTTAGTCACCCTTTTGACGATTGGGTATTTGATGCAATATCAAGAGATAAACGAATAAACTTTTTCCATTTAGATAACGGATACATAGGCAATCACAGACATAAAACTCCAGAGTACTATCGTATTAGTTATAACTCATTACAAAATACTAAAGTATGTACTCCTGTAGATAAAAGCAGGATTGAACATTTAGAAATAGACGACAACTTATGGCAAGAATGGAACAAAGAAGGCGATTACAACCTTTTAGTGATGCCTAACAATAGTAATATATTTAAATACTTAGGACAAGATTATAATACGTGGCGTACAGATACAGTTCGCCATTATGATAGTCTTCCAGAGAAATTAATTATAAGAGAAAAAGAAGGCAAGCGTAGACAACGCTTTCAAGAAATTTTACCTATGATGTTAAGTGCAAAAAAAGTAATTACATATCACAGTATGGCAGTAGTTGAAGCATTGTGTTTAGGAAAACCTATTGAAGTACTAGGCCAAAGTGCAGTACAACATTGGCAAGGAAAATTTGGATTTGATAGAACAGAGATGCTAGAACATATTGCACATAGCCAATTCCGACGTGAAGACTTTGCAAATGGACTTGCTTGGGATATAACATTTAAGTATCAAGTGGAGCAATAATGTATACTGAGATAGATGGCTGGCGCTCACTCAAAAACGATATTTGTTTAAAGAGTGCAAAAAAGCAAGGTAATGGCGATATTAACAATTATCAAAACATAGAATTAATGACAGCAATGAGCTACTGTGCTAAATGGCGTACAGCAGTTGATGTTGGAGCACATGTAGGCATTACAGCATTTCAAATGGCGAAGAGTTTTGAACATGTACACGCATACGAAATTAATCCAAAGATTTATGAATGCATGAATTATAATTTAGAATCTCGAGCAGTAGGTAATGTAACAACATATCCTGTAGGACTTGGACAACGTAAACACAATGTTTCTATTAAAACAACAAATAAAAGTTTTAGTACGCATGTTGCTCCAGATGTTGACGGCGGTGACATACAAGTTATGCCTTTAGATTTTTATAATTTACAAGATGTTGATTTTATTAAAATTGATGCAGAAGGGTATGAACCTTTTGTTGCACAAGGTGGGCTCGAAACTATTAAACGTTGCTTACCAATTATACTTTACGAATGTAAAGATCATCCAATACGTTACGGACATAACGCTGACACAATTAGACACATACTTGCACCACTTGGATATAGAATGATTAGAAAAATTGGTAGAGGAGAAAAGAATGCCATTATCGGACATAGGCCAGGGATAGCAATTGATGTTTAAACTTCCTGAATTAAGAGGACATATGTGTCCTAGAGAAGAAGCAAATATAATATATTTTAGTTGCGACTATGATTACTTTGATCGACATGGATTTGCACTCCAGCAAAGTATTAATAGAACAGTAGGCTGGGTGCATGTACATTGTCATATAATTAACGAAGGAAATATTGATCACGGTGTCTTAAAAGACCTAATGGGTAGATACAAGTTTACATACACTTGGGAAGATACTAACGAACAATTTTATAAAGACTTACCTAAAAACAAAAGTATGATGGGCGAAGGAATGCAAATTTTTAAAACTAGTGATATAGATTATATTGCTAGACGTACATACTTGGCTAGTGTAAGATTTATACGCATGGCAGAAATATTTACATACCCACATCAAAGAATATTACAGATTGATTGCGATAGTATATTGCGTAACGGCTTCCACGGACATGAGTTTGAAGAAGTAACTAATGTTGTTGGTGTTATGCCTAAACCAAAAGAACAACACATTTTTATTGCTAGTGCATTAAGTCCAGGCATAGATACTAAAGGTATTGAATGGCGTAACCTATTTGCTAGAAGAATGATTACAGCATTTGAAAACGGATGTTATTGGTTTGTGGACCAAGTAGTATTACGACAAGTAATGGCTGAATGGAAGAATATGGGTAACGATTATAATCATATTGGATACAACTGGAATAGTTGGGGTATTAAAAAGAATAATATTTTTAGTACAGGTAAAGGTAACAAAAAAGAAGGTTTAAAGTTTAAACAAGCACAATTAAAATGGTTACCAAATCACTGGTATAAAGTAGTGATGAAAGAAATACAGGTAGAAATAGGAAAATGAAGAAATCAAAATGGCAAGTCAAACGGGAGAAAGAGGCCGAGCAGAACAGCCAATTCGATCCTAAGATACACGAACTAGGTAAAGCGGGATACGGATTCCAAATGAAGAAAAACATCAAAGTAAGCCCAGAGGAACTGTCAGGCAAGAACCTGCCTTTCAAGTTAGAGAAGGACAAATGATCGGATACATAATCTATCTACCAAGTTATTCTAATAGTGTTAGTATGGCTAGTCGTGCATTAGAAACAGGAACCAATCATGGTTGGAACTTAGAATTATATGAAGGTGTCAACGGTATGAAGCAAGGACTTGCCGACTATAATATTAACGTATACGCACACAAAAAAGCACAACGCTTGCTTGCTCGTCCAGGTACACAAGGTTGTTTTTTAAGCCAATACCTACTGTGGCAAAAATGCCACACAACTAACACACCAATTTGTATATTTGAACATGATGTTGTTTTTAAAAAGCCAATAGGTGAATATGAAGACTGCGATATATACAAGTTTGAAGGATTTAAAAAAGCAAAACCTATACCTCCAGGTAACTGGTATGAAGGTGCTAGAGCTTATCGTATAACACCTACAGGAGCAAAGAAAATACTTGACTGGGTACATACAAACGGAGCAATGCCTGCAGACTGGATGCTGTGTGATGGAATTGTGGATATGCGTTTCGATAAGTATAATAAAGTTACATATAAAACAGACGTAAGTTTTACAAAGGATTTATCATGAAGAGAATGATTTATCAAGTAGCAGTTGGCGCACAAAGCAAACTGTACTTGCATTGTATTGAAAGTGTAAGACAATACTGTGCAAAATACGGCATTGAACATATTGTACAAAATGAACCAATCTTAAAAATTAGACCAGACATGGCTGTAACAGGACGTAGCAAAGAAGCAGTTGAACGTCTTGGTTACATGCCTATATACGAAAAAGAAAACGCATTTACACATTTACACAAATACGATCAAGTTGCTATTATTGATAGTGATATCTATATTAGACCAACTGCACAAAACATATTTGAAGACTTAACAAATGAATATGCATTTGGTGCTGTAGCAGAACGCGAACTACCTTGTGCTAAAAAATATAAAAGCAAAATTAGAAAATATTCAAAAGCCGCATTTGAAAATCTTACAGATGTAGATTGGAAATGGGATCATAGAGGTGCTGAGTTTTACAATATGGGAATGATGGTTATTAACTGTCAAAAGTTTTTACCATACTTAAAAGGACAAACAGCAGAACAGTTTATACGTAGACCAGAGTTCAAAGACTTTGTTGACGGCATTGGATATCGCAAATGGTCAACTGATCAAATGTTACTTAACTATTGGGTAAAGAAAGAAAAAATTCCTACACTTAATATGGATTGGAGATGGAACGGATTGTTTAAAGGTATTGACGATGCACAAATACCTAAAGCATATTTTATACATTTTTTCTTAAAAGATCTATTACCACAGAAGGGTGAGAATGTTGAAGATTTAATGCAGGTGATAAATTGAAACATTTAGTAATGAGAGCATATAGTACTGTAAAGAAAAACTTTCATTATGGTGCACCTGGATTAGGCGACAGAATACACAGTGTATTACTATCATACAATTATGGACTAATGGAAAATAGTCCTGTAACACTACACCTTACAAAGTATCAGTGGAACAGACACAAGCCCGAAAGTTGGCCAGAGATAGTAAGTTTATTCCCTGAAGGAAGTGTTGTAATAATGCCACACCTTGATTTTGAACCAAAAGATAATGTAGACTTTGTTAACTATGTAAGGCGCACATACGATGGACATGCACAAATATATGCTGACTATCCGCAACGCTTTGAGCCAAAAGAAGGTATTGATCTAACAGCATACTTGAGACACTTCCCGCAATTAGATGCAGAGCCACAAGATATTAAACTTCCTAAAAAGTTTATTACAGTACAATTTGATAGTACTTCTAAAAAACGTATGATTAAACCTAAGCAACGTCAAGCAATACTAGACAAGTATAAAGACTATGAAGTAGTTGTAGTAGGTGGAGAATCAAAAGATGTATTATTAAGAGACAGTTTAAAACACATTGCATATGCTATGTCAAAGGCAACGTATCATGTTGGCGTTGACAGTGGCTTCTTACATATGTCACAAGTTTACTTTGCTCCAGAGAACATTCACATATATACACTGAGCCCTAAGGACCGCTGGAGTCATCACATGCATAGGGCCAAAGATAACGGGATTAAAATAAATGATGGTATCAATTGAAGTATCTGTTGGCGAATTATTTGACAAGATTACTATACTTAGAATCAAGCAAAACAAACTAACAGACCAAGACCAACTTGCTAACGTTAATAAAGAATTAGAATATTTAGAAGATAAAGCATTTAGTAATGATCCAGAAGTAAATGCTTTAGTTGAAGAATTAGAGTCAATTAACGAACAACTTTGGGATATTGAAAACAGCAAACGCGAGTGCGAGTCTAATAAAGACTTTGGTAGTAAATTTATAGAACTTGCTAGAAATGTTTATATCAAAAACGATCAGAGAGCAAAAATTAAAAAAATGATTAACATAATTACAAAGTCAGGTATTATTGAAGAAAAGGATTACACAAAGTACTAATGCAAAAACTTTTTATACACATACCAAAAAATGCAGGCATGACTATACGTGGCAGTGAAGTTTTTCAAGATAAAATACTTCCTGTACAACGCAAATGGATTGCAAATTTTAAAGACTTTAACAACGCTATGAAACAATATGGTGAACGTGATGTTAAAGGAGTTGAACATGCACGTTGGAGAGATGTAAGTAGCAGTATAACAGATCAACATCAAGCATTTGCTGTTGTACGCAATCCATGGAGTAAAGTTGTAAGTAGATATTTGTTTGCAAAAGAAGCAGTGCAAAGAGGTAACATAGATCCGTCTTACGCTGATACACGATCACTTGAACATTTTTTACATGAACGTAATAAATGGTTTGATAAAAAGTATACTTGGTATAGAGCTATAAGAGGTTGGCATCCTCAGTTAGACCATGTAACAGATTTAGATGGTAATGTTCGTTGTGACATACTACGTGTAGAACATCTTAAAGAAGATGTACTTAAATACTTCAATATGACAGAAATGCCAAGATCAAGAAACGTTACAAGTATTAAAGAAGATTACAGGACTTTATATAACAGTAATACAATGCAAAAGGTTGCTAAATGGTATAAGAAAGATATCGATCATTGGGACTTTGATTTCGATACAAGTGCAAGGAAAAATATATGGGCTGGAAAGATTACAATCTAATTACATTTGGATGTAGTCATACTTACGGACATGGATTGCCTGATAGTATTGCAGAAGATATGCAATCACCGGGTGTACGTCCTAGTAATTGGGCTTGGCCTGCAAGATTACAACAACAGGTTCAGTTTAACAGTGTTAGCAATCAAGCTAAATCAGGATCTAGTAATAAGATGATTGCAAAGGCAATTATAGAATATCCAAAATTTACAAAACAAAGTATTGTAGTAATACTATGGGCTAACTTTAATAGAGCAACTTTCTTCAAAAATAAAAAAGAAAGACTACACATGCTTCCGCATATGTACGACTCAGATAGGTTACCAAAATCGTTTTGGATATGGCATGGCGGAGAAAAAAGTGAATTACAACAAAAAGTAAAGATATATTATGAAGATTTTTATGAAGAGTTTGATGCAAAATTTGACCAAATGATACGTATAAATTACATACATGCATTCCTAAAAAATAAAGGGGTAAAAAGTTTTCATCTAATCCCTGAACATGAATTAAAAAATAATAAAGATTACTTTAATAAATTTAATTTAGATAACCTTAATATAAAAACATTTAATTGGAAAAAAGATTTTAATATAGATGACGCTTTAGACGTACCAAATCCTCACCCAGGATTAATGAGTCATGCCTTATTTGCAAAAAATATTAATGAGTGGTTTTTTAAATGAACATAGCAATTTGTGTTAGTGGAGTAAATGATAAAAATAGTATTATTGTAGATCAATTACGACTAAAACTTCCTGGTTGTAATTTTTATTATCATACATGGTCTAATAAAACAAATCTTGTTCCAGAAGAATATCACGAACGTTTATATACAATGCATTATCCTAAATGGCATTATCATCCTATGGAAGTACAACCACCTTCTAAACATGCCAAGTATGCACAATACGTAAAGTCAAAAGAATTATTTGACGAATTATATTTTGGAATAGCGCCTATGATTGCACACGCTGATATAGTAACTAAAATACCAGCTCATCATGATTTAATTATTAGAGTAGATTGGAATACACAAATAGATAATAAAGTTGACTTACATAATTGGCTTCGTAAAGCATATGAACAAGGCCCTGTTGGATTTATGACTAGACCAAATAGAGGACCTAAGTTTGGATCTGGGCAGATAGAAGAAGTTGATAAAACTAATCCACACGATGACTGGCACGGATTTTTACCATGCGATTTTTTAATACATCACCGTAAACATTTTAATCGTGCATTGCTTAGACAGTTAGTAAAAGAATGTAAATTATACCCAAATGAATGGGGTTGGTATCAAGTAATGAGCGAATGGACTAATGATATACATACCAGTATGCATGGATTTGTGCAGAAGATGAAATAAGTATTATTGTTATGATTTTTTGGATAGGTTTTACAGTTATGGTACTAAACGAAGGTTTTGTTATCATGCGACATGTTCATCCTTGGTTTGCAAATAAAAGAGATCAACTTATTAACAAATACGGAAGTAAGTGGAAGAAGTTTCACGCTACATTAGATTATGTTTGGATAGGTGGTGTTAGTTTAGGAATAATGATAGATATTTCTAATTGGAGATTATATGCAACAGTGTTAGCAACATTTTGGAGTGTAGTTGCAGTATGCGTATACTTACCTATGCTAATAAAGAAGTTAATAAAATGAAAATTGGAATAGGTGCATTAATTACAGCTATAATGGCACTTGTAGGTTGGATAGTAAAAAGATTAAGAAGGAATTAATATTATGATGTTTGGAAAAAACCCCGGCACTGATGCAACTTGGAAACGTATACCAGAAGGTAGTGTTGGTGCAGAACTAGGTGTATGGATGGGAGATAGTTCTGCAAAGTTTTTAAAACGTGCTGATCATATACATTTAGTAGATGCATGGGCACCTGAAGTATTTAATGGATCAAATGAATTTGGTGGCTATGACGCATACCTTGAACGTTATTCAAAACTTACAGGTGAAGCAACTACAGAAGGCTTTGAAAGATATTACAATAAAATTTATGAAGGTGTAAAAACTCGTTTTGCAAACAGTCCAGTAACAATACATCGCATGTCAACAGCACGTTGGTTTGATACATTCGATCAAAAACTAGATTGGATATATGTAGATGCAAGTCATGCATACGAAGGTTGCTTGCATGATCTTACAAGAGCAGTAAGTATGATAAAGCCAGGTGGCTTATTATTTGGTGACGACTATGGTCTTAAAAAGCCTGGTGTCAAAGAAGCAGTTGATCAATTTATAAAAAATACAGGTTATACATTGAACAATTTCCACGATGATCAATTTGAGGTACAATTATGATAATGGAGCAATTATTTAGAAAATACGGTTGTGAAAAGATCTGGCACAGCTATAGTGAATTGTACGAAGCAGACTTTGCACCTATACGTGACAATAAACTTAACATACTAGAAGTAGGAACTTTTAGAGGAGAAAGTATTAATGTTTGGTTAGAATATTTTCCTAATGCAACAATCTATACTATAGATACATTTGGTAGAGTAGCACCTGAAGACTTAGAGATGCTTAAAGATCCTAGAGTTACATATGCTAAATTAGATAGTACTGCATCTGAATGTAATAAGCACTTCAAAGCACTAGGACAACAATTTGACTTTATTATCGATGACGGACTTCATACACCAGAAGCACAACGTAAGACTTTTGAAAACTTAATTGAATTTACAAATACTTACTACGTAGAAGATGTATGGAATTTAGATAAAGTAAAAATGAGTCATCCTTGGATTAAAAGTCATGCAGAAGATTTTACATCTGAAAAATGGAATGCACTATTAGAATCAGTAAGCAAGTACACAGTTACTCACCATGATTGGATATCAAAGAAAAAGCAAGACAGTTATATATTGAAAGTCGTAAAGTAATGCAGGCATTTATAATTGCAATCCCTGGTCATGAGGATAGTCAACTACATGCAGATCGTTGTATACAAAGTATTATAGATACAAATAGTTGGATAGACGTACAAAAGTTTGATGCAATTACTCCTGATAATATGTGGGAAGTAAATTGGAAATGGCCTTACAGTAAAAAGAAAACATGTCCTAACACAGGCATGACACTTAAAGCATACAAGACATACGATATGTCCAAACGTATTGCGGCCGCAGGCAGTCATTATAGGCTATGGCAAAAAGCAATAGAACTTCAGCAACCTGTAATGATATTAGAGCATGATGCTATTTTTACTAGACAGTTTAAATCTTTTGATTTTGAAGGCGGCGCAATTAGTATTAATAATCCTGATCATGCTACATTCAACTGGAAACTATACGACAAATTAGATGACTCGGGCGAACAAGAAGTTCCTTGGGTAGCAGACGAAAGTATACCACAAGGACTACCAGGACATAGTGCCTATATTATTAAACCAGAAGCCGCTAAAGAAATATGCGAACTACAAGACATAGTTGGCTGGTGGCCAAACGATGCTATAATGTGTAAACAACTATGCCCGTGGTTACGTGCATACAAACCTTACTTTACTAAAGTACAAGGAATTAAATCAACAACAAGCAAATGATAAATTTATTAGAATATAGAAGCGACAGACATTTACAAAACTCTACAGGCGGAGAGCTTGAATGGGCGAGAGCTATTTTATTCAACGACTTTACTGATCAATGGTGTCAAGAACATAGTGATACAGTATATGCTATGGAGGGATATTTTCCTCCTAATGATCGTAAAACTTCCGAAAAGGTTGCTTTTATAAATTATTTAAATTTAAACAAGCGTGATAAATGTAAAATACTTGACATTGGCACAGGTGCAGGACAATTTGTAAAACTATGTAAGTCATTAGGACATGATGCAACTGGTACAGAAGTACAAAAACGTTTAGATGATCCTGTGTGTAAAATACATCAACACTATGATTTAAATTTATTTGAACTAAAACTTATGCCAAATGAGTATGCTAAATTACCTGAAACATATGATGTAATTACACTATTACGCACACAGTTTAATGACATTCGTACAAGAGAATTTAAAGAAGCAGACTGGCACTACTGGAAAGATAATATGTTTGATTATCTTCATCCAGGCGGACAGTTGTTCTTAAAAACAAATCTTAAGTTTCAAAAGTCTGTTATAGGCGGTATGCAAACAGAAATAATGAAAGCATTTGGTAAGCCTATTAAAGGTTTTAACAGCTACACCTACCATTTCACAAAACACTAGTTAACTACTCACATAAATATCAGTATGGACGTAGTATTAGTTACAGGCGGATTTGATCCGATACACTCAGGACACTTGGCTTATTTTAAAGCCGCAAAGCAATTAGGTAATAAATTAATTGTTGGCGTAAACAGTGACGAATGGCTCACACGTAAAAAAGGTAAAGCCTTTATGCCATTTGATGAGAGGATTGAAATTATTAAAGGCCTTAGTGTCGTAGATGATGTTATTAGTTTTGATGACTCAGACGATACAGCATGTGGAGCAATCTACAAAACACTCGCAACACACGGCAGTGGTACAAAAGTTATTTTCGCCAATGGCGGAGATAGAACAGACGCTAACATACCAGAGATGACTACATATGGCGATTTGCCTTATTGTGATTTTGTGTTTGGTGTTGGCGGCGAAAATAAAAAAAATAGTAGTAGTTGGATTTTAGAAGAATATAAAAGTCCTAAGACAGAGCGTAGTTGGGGGTATTATAGAGTGATACATGAATACGACAAACATACTAAAGTAAAAGAATTAACAGTGCCTCCAGGCAATAAACTATCAATGCAAAAACACAAAGAGCGTTCGGAGCATTGGTTTGTAGCAGAAGGTACAGCTACAGTATACACACTAGACTCTAGTACTGACATAGATACTTTAGGTGTATATACACAACATCAGTCTTTACATATACCTGTTGGAACATGGCATCAATTAGCTAACGAACATGATACTGATCTTAAATTAGTAGAAATACAGTATGGTAAAAACTGTGTAGAAGAAGATATAGAAAGAAGGTAATTATGAAAGTATTTGTAGGTTATGATACTAGAGAAGATATTGCATACCAAGTGTGTAAGCATAGTATTCTTGCTCGAAGCAAAGATGTAGATGTACGTCCACTTAAACAACAAGAACTAAGAGATGCCGGTTGGTACAAAAGACCAATTGATAAACTTGCAAGTACAGAATTTACATTTACACGTTTTCTTATTCCTGAGCTAACTAACTTTAAAGGTTGGGCAGTGTTTATGGACAGTGACATGATATTAACAACAGACATTGCAGAACTGTTTGCACAAGCAGACGACAAGTATGCTGTAATGTGTGTGCAACATGATTATAAAGTAACTGAAACTACAAAGATGGATGGACAAAAACAAACTATCTATCCACGTAAGAATTGGAGTTCAATGGTATTATGGAACTGCGGACATCCTAGTAATGCAGTAGTAACACAAGACTTTGTAAACAATGAAGAACTTAATGGTGCATACATGCACAGGTTCAGTTGGTTAAAAGATGAAGAAATTGGTAGTATTGATCACACCTGGAACTATCTAGTTGGTGTATATAACGATATTGAAAAACCAAAATTAATTCATTACACAGAAGGCGGTCCATGGTTTGAAAATTGTAGAGATTGCGAATTTCATGCTGAGTGGAAAAACGAATTATTTAATATGATGGAAGACGAGGTATAATTTATGGAAAGGTAT
>Ga0180120_10001345_pt1 | contig 12560 bp, 8 predicted proteins | sample CPBDNA_3_FD_129677 | JGI IMG/M metagenome (GOLD analysis project Ga0180120, IMG submission 129677) | Freshwater to marine salinity gradient microbial communities from Chesapeake Bay, USA - CPBay_Spr_31_0.2_DNA (version 2) (version 2) | ecosystem: Environmental > Aquatic > Marine > Coastal ... | reverse complement strand
CCAAATACTTCTATTGGTCTAATTTTAGCTAGTGTACTTGCGTTTATTTTTTGTTTAGCCATCTTAATCTCCGGGCGGTAGCGCCAATAATTTTTCGTTTGAAATTATCCAAGCCTTTGGAATCGCTATCTCTGCATCGCCCTGCACGGCCTTACCATCTTCAAGCAACACATGAGGACATATAATTATAAGGTCATCGTCCTCGTGGATTACCATACCGCAAGAAACTGCAACGGCGGCTGTAATCTGTTTGAGTTCATTGATATCCCTCCAGCCCATGTTTGAGCCTCCAGAGGCATCGTGCCATACAATCTTACTGAGCGTTACCACTTGACTTTATCAGCCCAATAAGCCGCAGACATATTCCCACGCTTGATGTTCTTTCTGTGACGGGCTTTGAAGCTCTTGCGCTTGGCCTTCATGCGCTTAGATTCACCAGCCTTTGGCTTGCCAGCAGTCTTAGCGCCTTGCTCACCAAAGCGTATAATCTTTTCTTTACCGTCTTTGCAGGCTTTGACAACATGAGACTTTTTAGGATGGTTAGGTGTGCGCTTAGGCTTGTTGCACTTCATCTTCTTCTTGTCGATCTTGCCGCCCTTGGCAACTGCATAGCGTCTTGTAACGCCGCCTTTAGAATATGCAAAGTCTTTACGTTCTCCACGCACCGCGTTCTTAACAAGCACTAGTGGGCCAACCTGAATAGCCTCGTCGCCCCCTATGATTGGATCACCTGTAGCCCTGTCAAAATAGTAAGAGTGCCTATCAGGGTTGAAGCCTACTTGTGTCCACTCAGGATCGTTCAAGGCTTCTTGGGCTAGGCGATAATTTTCTTTGTCTGTTCTGTTTATAAGATTACCTGATATTTTTGCAAATGGCGACTTAGCCCCACCCATCATAACGGCTTCAGCCTTTTGCTCTTCTTTAGCTGAAGGCATAAGATCTACATTTCTGATAGATGCTGTAGCTCTATGAGAAGATTTACCTTTTACATGAATGGTTGGAACCCAAGTGTTATAGTTTGTATATGCTGGAATATCTAGCCTCAAACCAACCCGCGAACCTTCGGGTATGTCTAGATTTATCTTCTGTTTTTTATTTTCAGTTAAAGCAGAAAACATCTCATCATATGTAGCGGGTCTTGGGACTTCTGCATAAGGTCTGAGCGTGTCATCAGGAAGTGGCTCGCCTTTTGATCTTTGTAAAACTTTTCTACCTTCGCTAGGTAACTCAGCATTGTTAATCTTTGCGGCATGATAAGCATCACGCATACCCGGATTACCAGAGAAGAGCTTGTTCTCTACTTCCAAATACATTCCAAGGTTGGGGTCTAAGTCTCTATTGACTTTAAAATTAGGGTCATCAGTAACCATTGCCTTTGTCATTCTGAGCAAATAGTCCTGACCGTCTTTACTGTCCAAGTTGTTTGTAGATATAACCTCATCGACTTGAGAAGTAATGGCTTTTTGTATGTCAGCGTCTTTAAACATATCACCAGTAGCCTTTACAACTTGCTTTGCAATCATACTAGCTAGGCCCATTATTGAACTCTCCCTAACAAGCTACGCTCTTCAACGTCTACAAAAGCTTCGCCAGCTTGCTCATCGTAAGGCAACCCTGTCATTTTATCTATTCGCTGGTCAGGCTCTTCTGGAGCATTAGGAACATCTAAAACTTCACCACCCTTTTTGAACTGTCGCTTCTTATCATCTTCAGGCGTGACAGCACCAGCTAACTCTCTGTCTAGCTTCCCTAAAGCGCGTCTATACTCCGTCATAGTCTCTTCACCTAATATTGGTTTCCCAAGACCATAGAACGGAACCTTAGTACCTAGAGTTCTGATTGGAGATCTATAACCAACTGCGCCTGCTACATCACTAACTGTTGGCCCCATAAAGGCCAAAGGTATTCCCATCACGCCTAAGTATTCTGTATTTTTTCTTGCTCTGTAAACTTGGTCAAACAAGATGCCGCTACCGCCCCAACGAACTAGAGACTCAAAGCCTATCTCCATAGGTGTTTTATCCTTAAAGCCTTCGCCCCTTGTCCTCATATAATTAGTGGCTCCTGCAACGGCTGTCATAGCCAAAGCAGTGGGCAATAGTTTTTCAGCGGCAATATCTTTATCACGAATCAACCGCTTTGCACCCCGTTTTAAAATATTGTTTGAAAAGGCAGTAGGGTATCCCATCAATTGAAAAACAAGACTCCCTCCGGGCGTTGTATGCGCTCTGGGCTTTAGACCAGACATTCGCGTAGGCTGAAGAATAATTTGATTTGTGTATCTTGCCGCGCCCCTAGTGATTTGTCGATAAAAAGGATCTTCAATACTTCTACCACCATCAATCCACGCCTTTGCTCCTTTGAGGTCTACACCAAACTCTGCGAGATCATCAAGCTTGCTTTGCATCCTTCTAGTTATCTTTGCATCGCCGTGCTTTACAACATCATCAACAAGATTAGAGATATGCCGCTTACCTGTTTGGAAAGATACGTTCTGTACAAACTTTGTCCACTGATCTAGAAGCGTAACCCTAAAAAATTTATTGCTGGCTTGTTGCATACCAGAACTAGATACCATATCTCCTGCCAAGCGGTCAGCCATAGACTCTAGTTGTTGTTCCATAACAAGGCCAAACTCTTGCATCTCGTGCCAAGCTTCTTCGGGAGTTAAACCAAAATCATCAATCAGTTTTTTATGAGCATCTTCAGTCATTGTCTTCATGCCAGTATTATGAGCATTTAAAAAGTCATCAATATCGGCCTTGTTCTTTGCACCTGACATCTTCCAAGCGGCTTTGAAACCGTCTATCGTTGCGCCTCCTGCAACACCAAAGTTCAACATAATCTCTGTAAAACTTGATAGGGTTGCAAGAGGTAATAAAGCTAATCGTTGTACAAGCTGAGTAAACTGATTTACATCTCCCGCCGCTTCAGCGCCTTCCCCTGTAATTGTTTTATAAAGATCAGCCAAGCGCCTTGTGTCTCTTCCAGACTCAGCCCAATCACCACCACTACTAACTACTTCTTGACGTATGGGTGTAATCCATTTATCTTCAAACTCTGATAAATTCTTTACACCAAAAACTCTTCGCTTTGCAAGGGCTAAACCGGCCTGAGTCATATAGTTAAAGAAGGTTTGCTGAACATCTGTATTTAAAAACTTTTCAAACTTAGAATCGTCTGTTATCTTATTAAATGTTCTAGTTGTACTAAAAAAGAAACCTCGCGCACCAGAAGCAAGTTGATTATTTTTATCTAGCATTTCAGAGATAATACGTCTTGCATCTGTCATGTTCCCTGCTTCACCAGCATTTATAAGTAGCTGACTAAACTCGTCTCTATTGGCTTCAATCGCAGACCTTCTCCACTGTCGCGGTATATAATTATCTACAACATTGTCAATAAGGCCTTCTCTATGTAGTTGTTCACCAGCAACTCTGTAAATATTTTTAATACTCAGAGCAGATTTGTTTATTGTCTCATCATCAGAAGCCCTTCCTCGCATAGCCAAAGATAGCTGGTCATTGACTTGCTCTATGTTGACATCAAATTTCTTAGACGATAATGGTAATACAGCCCGTATATATTCTCTAAAGAAAGAACCTGTGATGTCTCGCTGGGCCTCTGCAAAGTCCTCTTGAATTATTTTTTGCCCTTGTTGACCAAATATGCCTTTAGTTGGATCTGTTCCTAAAGCAAACTCAGTGCTAACTTTTTCTTGTAAGAGTTTTGCAGTCGGAGATATTTTAGAATAAGGCGTAAGAAAACCAGCGGCTTTTCCAAAAAGATATTGAGAAGTAAACTGAGACAGTCCTTTTTCTATTCTATAAAGAAGATCACTTTTTACCGTCTGCTCATCAGCCCCCCGTGATGCCGCCGCAATAGCTTCATCAACAAGCTTCTCGTATGTTGCATCGCCACCTCCAAGACTTTCTACAAGGTTTCGTAGCTCTGGTATTTCAATTTCACTATCGGCGGCAGGGGGAGGTTGCCCAGCCCTTGCTTCTTGTCCCTCTCTTATAGCCCTAGCCGCGCGTTCTGCCATTTCCCTTGTACCGGCTTGAATAACTGTTGTTGAGTTAGACGTTTTAACAACTTCTTCAAACACAGAAGCCAGTACATTTTCAAAATCAGTCGCCTCTTTACTGACACCAGACTGTTCTTTCAACACACCATTAATAGCATCTTGTATGTTTTGAAGTGTTTGACTTCTAACAGCCTCAGACTCAAGCAGTTCTTTTATTTTCTGTGCTGGGTCAGGTTCTCCTAAAGCCTCTTGTATTGCAAGCCTAAAGTTCTTAGGAGCATCTACCCTTGACTGCACTAGATTAACTACACTTTGCCTAAAGTTTTCTCCGGGGTTATCTACAAGCTCTCTCAAAGAGTTTGCAAAGGCCTGTGCTGGTATAGATGCTTTCTCTTCAACTGGTAGAAATTTTGCGCCTACTTTAGCCAAACCATAACCACCCGCCGCGCTAAGGCCTGACGCTATGGCAGTTTGTAGTGGGTCATATTCTTCTCTTAAACCCGTAGTTGTTTCTAATTTCTGTGTAGCTACATCTGATGCCGCACCAAAAGCGCCTGTATAGGCCGCTACCGCCCCCGGCTTTTGCAGTGTTTGAGGCAGTCTGCTAACCTTTGTAGCCAGCTTGAGGGCTTGTCCAGCAGTTTTGCCTGCGCCTATTCTAGATAGGTATGCGGCTACAGTACCAGCACCACCAGAAGCCGCGCCACCTAAAATACCAGCACCTACATATGCGGCATTCTCATAGTTAAACAAAGCATCAGCACCATAGTCAGCAATTCTATTTAACTGCTCTTTCATACCAAATACTTCAGACTCATCAAACTTTGTTCTGAGGTTTGCATAAGCTTGTTTAACCTCATCAGGTGCGTCAGACAACGCAATAGCCTTAGATGCCGCAGAAGAAATTCTAAAGACATCATCACGCAAAAACTCTACGGGATCATCATCATTTCTAGATGTGGCTGGATCAAGCGCATCCATAAAGCTGGGATTATTAGATAAATAATCCATAACAACCTCAAAGTTTTGTAGGGTTGCTGGATCTTCTCTAAAATCTGTAACAGTATAAGATGGTCTTTCATTAGACATCCTAAACTTACCAAAGTCTAAGAAGTATTGAGAGTAGTCTTCTTGTTTTTCTTTTGGCTTTTCTACAGACTCAGCAATATAATCGTCTAGTGTGGTGGGTTTATACATTTAAAATACTCTTAGTAGGGGCCGCGCATCAGCGTTTTATTTGTGGGGCTGGCATCAAGAAAGAACTGCCTTTCTTGCTCCCCTTTAGTTTTTCTGATATTAGCAAGCATTTCTGCTCTAGCTTCTGCGTTGTTTTGAATGTATTCATTAAAAGACATATTCTCAGGAATTTCTCTTAGAGCCTGTTTATTTTTAAATGCTAGTCTAGACTCAGCCTGCGCTCTTGCTATTTCTAGAGCTTCTAGAATTGGAGTTTTTCCAACCGTAGCATCGGCAATATCCGTCCCAAAAAAACGGCTTCTGTCTGCCCTTTCTACAAAATTAATAGTCTCTTCTATACGTGCGGGGCTTGTAGCCGCAGGCAGTTGTTGTTCCAGAAAGGCCTGCATACGTTCATCTATTTGAACTCTAAACTCTTCTGGAATATCTTCAACAGAACCATACTCTTCAGTAGCCGCCATAAGAGTCAATATAGGATTATCAGTTGTAAACCGCTGTATTGCGTTGCTTTTAGATAATCTAAATCTATTATCATTATTTTCTACATCAATTAAAATAGCCCTTGCCGCAATAGACTTTATCCGCTCATCAGTTATGATGGAAGTATCAGAATAAGAATTACGCAGGCCCGTTTCAAACTGGTTCATAGTACTTGCTAACTCACCCCTAAAAGCCTTGGTAAGTTCTGAATCGCCCGGAACCTGCCTATTTTCTAGAAGATCGGATAGCTTCTTTCGCGTATCAGCATCAAGAATACCCTGCATTTTAGCGATATAGTCGGTTGCCCCCTGCCCCCTCAAACCAGTACCACCAAAAGCTTGTGCAGTTTCAGGAGACATAAAATCTGTAAGATCTGTAATCGGCCTTATTCTTGCAGGGCTACCGTCAGGACTTTCTTCTACAATTGCGGTTACGGTAGTACCGTCAGGCATTTTAAAATCTCTAAACTTGCTTTTTAATGTAAGCTTCCTTAGCTTTTCTTTATTTTTTGGATCGCTTTCCCACTGTGCGACATTATCGGCTACCAAGGCGCTACCTGTTTTAGTATAGTACTTATCAAAATTCTCTTGAAATTCTTTAGAAGTTCTATAAATTTCTGATGATGTAACACTACGATATAATGCCCCGTCTGTATTACGATCATCTTCATCTAAAAAATAAGACGTAATCTTTCTCATGCCTCGACCCATTACACCCAGATCAACACCAGAAGCATCTCGTAAAGACTTTGCATAGGCTAAACGATCACCGCCTGTAGTTGTAAGGACACTTTGTGCGTAGCCTAACTGCTCATCAAAAGCATTGATGTAGTCTCCTACACTTTCAGCCGCCATTTTCTGTGCGAGCTTGCCAACATCAGCTTGATTATAGTACTTATTATCTTTACTAAGATTAGTATTTAATTTAGCCGTGTATAGCTGAGTAAGTTCATTAAGAAAGTAAGCCTCTTTACCGCCCTCATAGCTTGATGCTAGTTTGCCTCTTTCAGCAACTTTTTGGGCCTTGTCAACAGCAGAACGTACAATAGACCTTTCACCAAGAACACTTTCTTGATTCATAAATCTATTATACTTTTCTTCTTGTCGGCCCTGCATAACATTACCAATTACTTGGCCTGCAAGATTAAAAAGCATACCCGTAGTATCGTTTCTTCCTTGCCGTCTGCGGTTTTGACGAGTCTCTTGTAAAAGCGACTGTGCGTTCTCTAAAGGGTTTTGAGTAAAATCAATCATTATTATCCACCTGTATTATCTGAAAGATTACCTTCTTGTGGCCCCATGTTCTTAGACAACAAACTGTCAACTGTTTCTTGAGGTATTGCCTCAATCTGTGCTTGCATCCGTTGGTCTAAGCTTGGCATAGCTTTTTTAGTTTGTTCCAGATCTGTCTGTACTTGACGGCCTTTTACTTCTGCAAAGGATGAGCCAAGAGACTCTTCTTCATCTAGGTCATCTTCTAAATCATCTCTAAAGAATGTCGGATCTATATCAGCCCTTTCGCACAGCGCCAAGAAAATATATGTTGTTGGCTCAATCAAAAGATTCATTAATTGAAATGACCACTTACCTTCGTAAAAGCCGCCAAACAAAACAGTTTGAACAACTTCCATAAGCGGAAAACCATCAGCCATTAACTTAATTAACCTAGAATAATTTCCTTCTTCAATAGCATTTTCAAAGATATAGTTCAAAGCCTTATGAAGATTTGTAAACTCTGGAGGTCTATCATGAGGCATAGGACTGTCGGGGTCTGTAGTCAGACTCATTCCCGCTACAGGAAACCTACGCTCTAAGTTAATGTTTAGAATATCTTCGTTCATTGATTCAACTCCTGATAAGCCATTGAAAGCCCAGCCTGTAAGCTAGGAGCGCCATAATATCCTTCAGCATAAATGTTGTTATAGTTTGAATTTAAAATATCGTCTTGGATTTGATTGAAGTAGTCCCAACCTGATGCGGGTGTTAGATTAGCAGTTGATAGTCCGGGGGAAGTTTGAACAGGCCCCGGTTGCATAGAACTATAATCAACAAACTGTAGCATAGGGTTTTGTACATTTTTCATCATGTCTTCTTGTTTCTTCCGTATATCCCTTGCTTCTACATATTGCTGGGCTATATTAACTGCCCCCGCTGTAGACAATTCAACGCCTTGGCTGGCTAATACATCTTTAGCTTTTACGCCTAGTTGTGCGGCCTTAGACATAGGAGCTACTTCTGTAACAGGAGCGCCTAGAAGACTTTCTGGGGTGGTCTGAGTAATAGCATCTCCGGGTTGTAATTTTATACCGCCGCCTTCTACAATTGTACTGCCTGTTGTGCCAACGGGACTAGCTAAAGCACCTGTTTGTTCAGGGGCTAGTGCGGCAAAAGCACCTTCTTGCTGTACAGGAGAAGCATCAATTAACATTTCTCCTTCAGACATTACGGCACTAGGTGGAGACATTTTATCTAGTCCAAATTTATTCATAGAGGAATCAAACGTAGACTTAGAAAACAAATTACCTAAACTGTCGCCTGCATTGCTCCAAGCATTTTGAGTAGCGTCCCACGCACTTGAAAAAGTTTTACTAGTAATATCAATTTTACCGCCTGTAATACCTTTAATAAAATCTCCAGCGCCCGGTATTGTATTGACAGTAGCTCCCACCATATTCCCAATAGTGTCTGTAACAGCAGACGTTACTGACTTGAACGCTGATCCAACACGAGTACCTACCTTAACTGCGGCATTAAGAAAGTGTCCAGCACCTTTAATAGCAGAGCCTAAGAACCCACCGACCTGTGTACCCATCATGCCGGTGGCTAGTCCTCCTAATGCCGGTAGCGCATAGGGCATAATAAGCGCCAAACCTAATTGGCCTACAATGCCAATCTTGCCCATGAACTTACCAACCTTTTTGAAGACACTTTTGACTGCCTTACCGATTTTCTTAAAGACCTTTTTAATGCCTTTAAAAATCTTTTTAAAGAATCCCATAATTAAGGCCCTCCAGCGCCGCCTGAAAATATGCCTGAAGCAAGTTGCAACAAGTTATTAATATTAGTATTTGACTCACTACTAGCGGCTGTTTCATTACCAATTGCCGCAATGTAAAGTTGTGTGTTTAATGCTTTATCGTTTTCAAAAGACTGCCTTAAATATGCCGACTCATCTCTAGCCGCTAAAAGGCCTGACTCATAACTCATTGCAGTCAACTGAAACTGTTGTTGAGCATTCAGTTTATTCATTTCATTTTCAGCGGCAGTGTTCATCATGTTTGTTTTACGTTCATATTCAACAGCAGACTGAGAAACAATAAAAGCATTTTGAGCATTAAACTGTTCGCGGTTTGCGGCTATCTGGGCGTTTGCAATTGAAGCCGCAGATGATGCTCTAATACCAGCGGCTTCCACAGCCGCACTAGCGCCTATTCCAGCACTTTGTACTTGAGCATCAGCACCAATCTGAGTAGTTGTTATGCGTGTTTCTGCATCTAAGTCAGCAAGCTTTTGTCTATTAAGTGCATCAGCATTGTACTGCGACATAGCATTTGCTTGTTGAGCATTAAACTGTCTTATTTGTGCCGCCAGACTTTCATTAAATTGATTAATTTGATTTGTACTTTGAGCATTAAATTGTTTTGATGCGTTGTCCATAGACTGATTAGACAACAAAGTTTGTTGCATCATTTGAGCATCAAGTACTGCCGCCTGTTGACGGTTGTTTAAGTTTGTCATGTCCATCTGCAAAAAGGCTTGAGCATTTTGAGAGGCAATTCTTGTTTGGTTATTAGCATTAGTAAGATCTAAAGACGCCATTGCCGCCGCATTTTGCATAGCCGCCTGTTGACGATTATTTAAATCTTGCATAGTCATAGACTGCATAAACTTGCTGTTAGCCATAGCAACCTGTTGTTCTGCACTAAACTGCGCCAGATCCACTTTTGCAACCATTGAAGCATTTTGAACAGCACGTTGTTGATCTACACTTAATTGAGCAAGATTCATTTGACTTGCAATCTGAGCCTGAAGCATATTAGTCTTCATACGAGAATCAAGATTTGCAAGTCTTGTTTGTTGTTCAGCCGTCAGATTTTCTGAGCTTGCTTGATTCAAAGCAGTCAGATTTGCAAGTTCCATTTGCTGTTCGTTACTAAGGTTTGCCAACTCCATCTGTTGCTTGAAGCCTGCATTCTTAGCAAGAAAGTCTGCGGCAGTTTGCATCTCAACAAGCCGTGACTGATTCTCAGCAGACATATTCGCCGCATTAGTTTGAAACTCAAACTGAAGATTAGCTAATTCAGTCTGCTGTTCGTTACCCAAGTTTTGAGCATTGATGGCCTGCTGGTTTTGAACATTCTGTACTGCTGATTGTTGACGATTCTGAAGGTTCGCCATTCTAGTCTGTTGTGCTTGAGCCGCAGTAGCAATCATTGCGTCCTGTGCAAACTGACTCTGAAGCACTGACATTTGCTGTGCCATCTGAGCCGTCTGAGAGGCCGCTGTCTGACGATTAGCGGTGTTTTGTAGCCTCCGCTGTGCGTCTAAGTTAGCTTGCTGTACATTGGCTTGTTGCTCGTTTGAGAGGTTTTGAGCAGACCTTTGCTGTAGTGCTTGTGCATTAGACTGAGCAATAGGCATAGCACTTTGAATAATAGAATTTAAAAGTGCATCACGGCCTACGGTAGAAGCCGTCAAGCCTCTTTGCTCTAACATCCTATTTACTTGTTCTACTGCTGGTCTAGCCCATACAGGAACTTCACCATCTTCAATGCCTCCAAGCAGTGTCTCCATCTGTGAAGATACAAGAGCCTCTGTCGGTAAAGCCGCTACAGCCGCTTGTATTTCTATAGGTTCGTCATCTATTTGAGCTTCAACAGTTTGAGGATCTTCAACGATGGTTGCGCTAATTTCTGGAGGAAGTTCTCCAACTTCTGCAACCATGTCTGCCGCCGCACCTTTAGCCGCTGTGCCTTTTACTGTACGAACCTGTGCGGCCTCATAATTTAAAGTTTCTAAAATCTGAGCGGCTTCTGCATCTTCAGCGGCTTTTCCAATAATTGCTCTACGTTGAGCAACTTCTGCTTCTTTTGTAGGTGCAACCTCTGTAGTCTTGCCCGTGACTTTATCAACATAAGCACCGTCAGAAATTCTGTACTGTGCGGCTACTGCTAGTGCCGCCTGCTCTTGTGTGGCATCTCTTCCTGCCGCTACAGCCCTTTCAGTTAAAGTCTGTGGTTGAAACTGAGCAATAGCGCCTTCGCTGAGTGTGCCTTGCTGTGCTTCGATAGTTGGTACATCTGCCTCATCAATAAGTGTTGCATCATACGTATCGACTTCTACAGTATTAGGCGCATCTACGTCTGTAAGTCCAGCTTGAGCAACACCTGACTCTGTAAGTGTTGGGTCTACGCTAGGCGGTGTTGGTTCAACAGGTATTGTTACTTCTGTTGGAGGCGGCGGCATCACAGTGCTTGTTTCTGGTGGCCTTGGCCTTGGCCTTGGCCCTGCTGTTGTAGGTAATAGAGCGCCTTGTTGCATTCCGGGTGGGGGAGGCATAGACGCATCTTTTTTACTTTGTTCGACCTGTAATTTTTTCATATCTGCGATTGCTTGAGGACTCATCATCCTACCGCCTGTTTGAGCCGCATAACGAATACCGCCTTTTCTAGCACCTTCACGACCTTCTTTGTCTTTATCTTTATCTTCTTTTGTTTCAATAAAAACTTTAGATTCGTCTAGGATCGCTTCTTCTGGAATAGGCTGACTTGGAATTGTTTCATATTTAATTGGTTCAGTTTTTTCAATAACTGGCACTGGTATATCAGAAGGCTTGGTTGCAAAACCCTTTGCAGGATCATAGCCAATAGAGCCTCTTTTATCAGAAGTAAATTTGGCGGGGTCAAATCCAGCTTGTCCTGCTCGTATAGTCATTCCAGCATCTCTTAAATCTGCAAACTCTTCACCGGAAACAACGCCATCTTGATTTATATCAAAACCTTTATCTAAAGACGCTTGTTGATTCGCTATAGCTTCATCTTTAGTCATACCTTGTCTATCTATTAATTGCTGAATACGTTCTTCTTGTGTTAAAGTAGCATAGTCAGTAGGATCAAAGCCTGAAAGATTAGGCGTGTAGTCACCCTTATTCCCAGTGATTGGTGTAATACCACTACCACTACCACCGACATTTTGACCAATAGTATCCAACCACTGCTGGTAAGTACCTTTGTTTCCTACTTCAAGCCAGCCTTGGTAAGCGGCTCTCATTATACCGTCTCCCCCCGGCATTCCACCAACGGGGTAACCTTCGCGCCTTGGCTTTCGGGTTTTATAAACCTTTCTACGATTCTTTCTTTTTGTTCGCGCCATTTATATATTCCTCAGTACGACCAGATTGCAGGAGATGGAAAAACTTCTTCTGCCATATCTAAGTGTATAAATCGTCCTTTTCCTTTTTGATTAACACCTATTCTTTTTACACCATGCTTTATGGCGACCTCAAGAACCTTTAAAGCTTTATCTCCGCTTACAGCTATATCAACTGCACACCCTGTTGTATGTGCGCCTACGCGACTTTTAGAAGCCTCTATAGGGTGTTCAACACACCTGTAACCAGAGCTAATAACAAAAGGAAAATTACATTCTTCTCTAATGCTATTTAAAACCTTTAAAAATTCGTCATCAAACTTATAAGTACCGCAGTGTTGACAACTCAACTCTTCTTTTGTAAAGTAACTCATTCTAGTCTCTAGCGACTTTTTTAGTTTTCTCTACAGTTCTCATAGCTCCTAAGCCCAACATACCTAAAAGTACTGGCATCATTTCAGAGATATCTAAATTAGGCATGACAACAT
>Ga0180120_10001343_pt1 | contig 12594 bp, 18 predicted proteins | sample CPBDNA_3_FD_129677 | JGI IMG/M metagenome (GOLD analysis project Ga0180120, IMG submission 129677) | Freshwater to marine salinity gradient microbial communities from Chesapeake Bay, USA - CPBay_Spr_31_0.2_DNA (version 2) (version 2) | ecosystem: Environmental > Aquatic > Marine > Coastal ... | reverse complement strand
TCATAAGTGTCAAGCATATACATAAGACCAGTATAGTCAACGACAAGATTGTTATATCCAAAACTAGTACCCCTTTCAGTTATCCAAAGTTCTTTAGCATCTTCACACTTACTTAGTATACCTTTCATATCCCACGGTGCTAAGAACTGTCCTTTTTTAATATTAACAATTTTATCTGTAGCACACGCTGCCTGTACTAGGTCAGTTTGTCTACAAAGAAATGCAGGAATCTGATAGACATCGACTGCATCTTTGAATTCTCTTTCGATGCGATTTAGTTGTACACAGTCGTGTACATCGGTTAGTGTTTTAACACCGAGCGTCACTTTGAGTGCAAGGAAGTCTGTGAGCGTAGCTTCTAGGCCCATGCCACGTACACCTTGCATACTTGAGCGATTGGCTTTGTCGTAACTTGCTTTGAAATAATACTCGATGCCATACTTGTCACACACACGCTTGCACTCTCGAGCAATCTCTGCACTCTGTGCTAGTCCTTCGTGTTGACAAGGTCCTGCTATAATTCTCATTAGTGATTCCTTCCACCGTCAAATACACAAATAAATTTTAAACCAAAGTCTGTTGTATTATGCACTTTATGAAATACACCGTCTTCAATAAGAACAGTGTCGCCTGCTGTTACATCAAATATTTTATGATCAAGTTCCATTTGTCCGCTGCCACTTACAAACATATACACTTCTTCTTGTCCGGCGTGCCTATGTCCTGTTGTGGTTTGTTTGGCTGCTAACAATGTACTACTTACAACTAAATTAGTTAGTTTTGTATTATCTTTTACAATATAACGATTATCGTCTTTGACAACATCGCCGCCTATATCCCAGTTTTCATATTTCATTTGTGCTCCTTAACTGTATAATAAGTTGTCACTAGCGTATCTAACAACTTTCTTAACGTAGGGTATTCTAAACTCAGTTTACATAGTTCTTGCCACTCTGCATAGTTTAACAAGTCGCCTTGTGCTCTTGCTACACCTGCAGGATCGCCACCTATTATCCAACGTTCAATCTCAGGTTTGTTTTGATAACGAGCGTAGACAACACCGTCGCTACGCTCATATATCAATGCTTCATTTGGTATTAGATCACCCACATTACTTGTCCATTAGCTCTGCTTTGCGCTTTTCAATAGCTGCAAGTCGTTGTGCTTCGGCTTCAATATCAGCAGACTCTCTTTCTGCTTTTGCTGTTCCGTCACGCCCCATAAACAACAGAACGATTGCTGTAATAAGAGGTGAAATCAGTAGGGCAATAAAAAACCAAAGCCATCCATTGCGTCCCCAGTTGTTAGCCCAGTAACCTACTAAAGCTGAAAACCCTACTGCGATGAAAATAATATCCAATTTACGTTTTTCCTTTTACTTCTGTGCCGCTTGTACGTCTTACAATATCATCGTGATTGAACTCTGCCCAATACAACTCAAATGCAACACCGTCTTCTAGTCCTTCAAACTGATGGATCTTGCCAGGCTTCACTTGTGTAAAGTCGCCGGCTTCAAGAATAGTTTCGTCAACTAGTCCTTGATCATCTTGCCAAACTCGAACAATCATCTTGCCTGATTCAACAAAGAATCCGTTCCATTTAAATTCGTGTGCGTGTTCTGAACACTTGTATCCTGCGTTAAAATTAATACGGTGAAACTCTAGTACACCGTTGGCGTGGATTAGTTCTGTTCCACCCCATATTTTGCCTGCTTTAATTCCCATCTTTATTCCTTTACATTAATAGGCTATATTCTATAACTTCGCATTGACGACTAATATCTTTTACAAAGTATGCACACAACGGGGACTTCCCTTCTCTAATCGGAACACTTAATAATTGTCCGTTTTTCATTTTAGGAAAATACCATTTTACATCTGTGTAAAAATTTACTATCTTAATTTCTGCAAAGTCTGTTTTAAAACTAGTTAAAGGATTAAACAAAAATGCTTCGAATCCTCTATCATTAATACTAGTTAACGGTAGTACTTCTAAATCGTTTCCGCTTTCACTACAACCAACCGCAACACTCCAATCAACTGGCATTGTTACTTCGTGCCCGCCAATGTCCAATACCATTGCAGGTGCGCTGAATGATTCTAAGAAAATTAATGGAACAAAAAAGAAGTCCGGCTCTTTAGGGTTACTATTATCTAGTACACTAAAACGTACATCGTCTTCTATTGTTTCAGGTAAGTCGTCTAAGTTAAAGCACTCATTTTCTAATGTTAATATTCTCATAATTTAATTCCAGTCCACTTTCTCAATTGTAAATGGGTACTCTGCTTCTTTGTAAAATTTCTTACGCTGAGTTAAGTGTCGCTTCGCAAACTTGCATGTCGATGTCAAGTCCCATATTTGTACGAAGTCTTTGTCTTTTGCCTTACGAACGCCCCTGCCTATAGACTGTATAACTCTTACAAAACTTTTGCCAGGCTCCAGCAGCACAAGATTAAAAATACGAGGTATATTAAGACCCACTGCTGCAACGCCATAAGTTGCAATAATAACTTCATTCGTTCCTTCACGAATTGTATCATAAGTTTCCTTTCTATCTTTTACTTTAACAGCACCACTTACGAAAGTGCTATTAGGTATAAGTTCTGCTAGTGTTTCGCCTGCACTAATCCTGTCTACTAAGATTAGTGTGTTGCCTGTTTGTGATACACTGTTCATCATACTAGCAATGTATGCTAAACGTGCAGGGTCTGATGTTAAGTATTTTAATTCGCCTTGATAATCGCCGTGTGCTACAACATCAATTAGTTGTACTACGTTAACATGGCATGCTGATAGTACTCCTTGATCTTGTAGTGACTTTGCTGTAATGCTTCCGACAACTGGACCTAAGCTTGCATGAATACTTTCAAACTCAAACTTTTCTCTAGGTACTGTGCCAGTAAGACCCCAGCGGATTGGAGCGTTACGTAGGTTGCGAGTAAGCAAGTTTTTAAGAACCTCTGCTTTCGCCATGTGTACTTCGTCAACAATAACAGTGCTTACACCTTCTAGGAACTCTGCAAGTGATAACACTGCTGAGCCATCCTTATTCTTCTTGTCGAGTATATTCAAACTCTGCCAAGTACAAATAGTGTGAGTCTTACCTAGGTTCTTTCTGTCTCCAAAGTATACCCCTACGTCTAATCCACAGTTGATATAGTCTTCTTCTGTTTGCTCGACCAAGGACTTATTAGGGACAATAACAAGACTACGCCCATAAGGTTCACTGAGATGTGATAACGTAGCAGTTGTAATTGTCTTACCTGCGCCTGTAGCAATTTGCTGGAGACTCTGTGGATTAGCAATAAACGTGTTGATTGCCTCAACTTGGTAGTCACGAAGAATAATATCTTCGCCTTCTGCTGGATGACCTTCCGGCCATACAACACCTTGATCTTTCCAGTATGTTTCTGTTACTGGTTTAAAGTTTAAATTAATGTGTGTCCGCCTGTCATCGATGTCCGCAATTTCAACATTGTTCTTTGTAAGCACACGTTGTACTACGTCTAAGTGATTAACATACCCACTGCCGCCGATACCAAAGAAAGCAACTTTGCCATCCCAACGTCCTAGTTTATACTGCGGCATGTGCTTTGCATAAGGAACTTCAAACTTTAATGCATTGGCAAGTTGTCGTCGTACATCTACATCAAGACCTTCAATCTTAATGTTTACTTCATCTTCAATTATTAATTTGCAACTAGCCATAATATCTAGAATGTCTCCTCATTGGACTCATGTGTTCTTCTCTGTATACTATCAAGTCACAGTTAAATGAAACATAACTGTCCACAAAACGGTCCATAGAACTTGAAAAACTAAACGTAGCACTAGGCTTCCATTCATTCTTAACAAGTAGTTTAGGTAACTTACTCTTACTAATATACACTACTTTTGTAGTTTTGTCAACCCAATTGTTTAATTTTCTATCCTTAATCAATTGGTTAAATCCTGCGTCCTTTTCTTCCGATCGAAACAACACACTTTGTTCGTTTGAATCTAGTATATCTCTATAGTGATTTGCAAACGTGTGTAACTGTTCTTCGGCATGTATTGGATCTAGTACAACTAACAACGGAAATCTATCTAACTCCCATAATGCAGTTAATATGCTGTCTGTTGATTCAATGCTAGGCACACTATGATATGTTTTATCTTTGCGTGAAGCAATTTCGTGCGCAAGTCCATTACGGGATTGGTCTAAGTTAGAAACATGATTAAATCCGTATCTAAATCTGCGATCATATAGTTTTGTAAAACTTTCAGCAGACGCTTCCCCAACTTCTTTTTGTATCGTAGTTGCAAGTTTAGGATTAATATTAATTAAATTATAATCATTATCAATGCCGCTTAAATATTCAATTGGGTTATTGTAAATTTCTTTTACAGTGTTATAAACGTGTAAAAGTTCTTCGTCGATAACAAAATCTTTCTTAGTAAATCTATCTAACAAGTTTAGTATATTACGTTCATTATATGCAAAGTAATGTATGTGAGTGCCTTTTTGATGATGATATTCTTGACACTTGTTGGCTGCTTCTTGTACATAAACAATATCAGTTTTGTTAAAAGGAAATCTAACTACAATACTATTATCTTGAAATTTAATATATTTGCTTCTGTCAATACTGCGCAACGGCTGTCGCAACTGATTAACTGCGTAATCAAAATCCCAATCTAAATTTATAAATTGATCACGATAGGTTTGCAACTTTTCTTGCATGAGTGCAGACTGTCTGTCAGTTAGTGCCATACCTTTGAAACACTGTCTAGCAATACTATTCATAATAGTTGCATCAGTTTTTTCAATAGTAAATTTTACAGGCGACTCACGCAAGCCTGTAAGGTATTCTAAACAATCTTCTAAATTTAATATCATACGTTTAGTATAACTTAAATTAGTTTATTTGTCAAGTTTTTTAATGCCAGTCCTTGTGATATTTCTTCTACAGTATATTCAGTGTGTGCGTAGTCATTAAGCCATTGCTGCCTATCTGGCATCATAGGATTTTCAATATCGTGTAGGAAGTCTATATCGTTGGCCACGTCATAAGCAAGGCTATGAGTACTAACAAAAGCAGGAACGCCTTCGATGATACTATGTATCCCAGGATTGCTACTGTAACTGATAGTGCAATGTGTATTATCAAAGCCCATATCAAAAGAATCATAAGTGCCGTTAACATGTTTGGGTTCCTGTCTGTATACGTGTTTAAGTCCACGTTCAATGTGTTCTAATCTACAACGTGGATGTGGTCGAAACACAATAGGACGGTCTGTGTGTTTGCGTATTTCGTCATAGGTATTTAAGAACCAGTTACTCATAGGTAGCATGTTTTGCCACTGTAAACTCTTATCATGCTGTCCGCATATTAAAATAAAATCGCCGTTGGATCTCCAAGGCTTACAAACCAATCCCAAGCTATCAGCCCGGCTCCTATCATTGTCTTGCTCACCAAAGTAAGCATCTCTGTTGATTCCATTTAATCCCACCTTCCATGTTGTTCCGCGTTTGATACCGCCTACTTCAAGAACTATAGTAGGCTTTTTGTTTTCCCAGATAGTTTTGTTTCTAGCCATGCGGCCGTTGAAAAGCACACTCCAAATACAATCAACGTCGGCAGTGTTATCATTATAAACAACAGTATGCCCATTATCCACAAGGCTATTTGCAAAAGCATCAAACACCGGTCTGCTATTAAGTGCGCCATAATCCGTCCATAAACTAAATTTCATTCCAATATGCTTCTTTTCGATGTGGCATGACATCCTTTCTCTTTGATGACCCTGCGAATTTTCGATCACCTTTCATATGATCCATCCATTTACCTAACCTGCTGTTTATAAGCGGATGCCCGCCGCCACCAGACTTTGCTAAATTATTTACTGCAATTTCAGTAGTGTAATCTAATGCATTTGGAAAATTTACTTTCATATCAAATAATATACTACCAAACACATAACTGTCGTGCCATTCTTCTAGCGTAAAGATACCGTTGTCTGCATCTTCGTACATACGTTCAAATTCTTTAAGGAATTCATGACACACTGGATGATTTAAATTTAACCCATAGAATCCACACTCGGGCCAGTTTTTTACAACCAGTTTACCTTCTGGTCCAGGATTAACGCCCTTGCCTCTGCCGACGTATGTAATCCAACTAGTGTCAGGCAGTAGTTCTGCAAAGTCTTCATAACTCCAATCACTATGTACAAATGTATCTGCATCCATCCACACACACCAGTCCTTAGAACGTGTTACAGCGTCGAACACAGCATAAACTTTATTAGCAAATCGTATAGCATGCCATTTAAATTCTTTGTGATGATCCTTTGGACGGCGTTCTGGCCATGGACATTTACCGTTAGCTTTAGGATCATCCTTCCAACGTTCTTTAAATGCATTAAGTTTAGGAAGTGTTTCTACTGCATCTAAAATTGTAATGCGTGTCGGGTCAGGATTTTTTGGTTTACAATTTTCAGCATACACAATTAATTCAATACGCTTGTCTACACGTCGAGCAAAACTTTCTAAAAACTTGTCGCCGTATGTGGACATTCCTTCGGGATGAAATGTCGTTACTACTGTTATTTTTTTGCCCATTGTTTCAGGTGCCTCCATGCTGTTCCGTCTTTAAGTTCGTCTAATGTCCAATGCATTTGTGCCATTTTATGTATCCACGGTTCTCTGTCAAACTGTTGTAAATTTTCTATTTGTGTTATTAAATTTGATACTGTTGCTGCTTGACTTCTGGCAGGATCTAATACTATGGTAGGTATTCCTTCGATAGCTGCTGCAACTGCCGGACTACTATTATAATTTATTACACAATATGCATTAGCAAAATCTTCTAATATATTAGATGAATGACTAACTATTACATTTTCTAATCTATATCTTGCTAATGATCTTTTGTGCTCTAATATTTTTTTATCGCCTGGGTGAAATCTAACTATAATTCGCCTATCAGTATATTTCTTAATTTGTTGTATAGTGTTAACTAGCCAAGGCATTAACGGTTGACTATCCATACTCCAGCCGCCATCACGCTGACAGCAAACTACAATATTGTTACCGCCAGTTTTATATGGCTTTAATGAAATTCCTAAACGATTACTAATTAAATTCCAACGTTCTGGATTAGGATTGTCATTACAATACTCGCCTGTATTAGGAAAAATTCCATCATAGCTATAACGTAAAAACTTATTAGAGTTTCCTTTGTCAGCATATAAAAATAAATTACTGTCAACAATAATACTGCGTTTTTTGTCGCGTTGCTGTTTTTCAAAAACGTTTTTACGCAAATTTAAATGCAAGCTATTCTTACTTCCAGGATGCACAAATCCTTGCACGACAGCAACATCACAATCGACAGGATCATAATCTGTTACTATTGTCCCTTTGTCGCCACACTGCCAAACACCCTCGATAAAATTTACAATAATTTTAGGTTTTTCTGTGTTAGTATTACCAGGCGGTATTCCCATTAAGTATGAAGCAACAGTAACAGTCATGATATATTATACTTCTTTATTAGTTCTATAGCAGTGCCATCTGTCATTTCTTGAGGACGATACTGACAGTATCCTAACCAATGCTGCCATTTTTTTATTTTATCTTTGTCAGCATACCTAGGAGTTTCTATTAATGTTAAGTCCTTTTCGCAAAATTCGTCTGCTGCATTAGGAGCAAGAGTAAAACATGGTATTCCATATCCTATTGCTTCGGTAGCTGCAATACTATTGTAAGTAACAACTGCAAATATATCATTGTCTAATTGTTTGTATATACTTCCGTTGCCGACTCGATCTCGTCTATTAACTTTATCTCTTACAATAACAGGACGATCGGTATGGGTTGCTAATGTTTCTAATGTGCTATTAACAAATTCATCTCTATTAATTCCATAAAATTTACAAGGTTTTTCTGAAGGAGTAACAACTAGTATACTACGTCCATCCTTTTTCCAACCAGGAAAGTTTAAATATTCTTTATTTCTTGAAATTAGTTTAAATCTATCATCGGGCATATTCCAATTAATATCTGAATGTTGCATACCGCTTAAAACCATACGATGCCAGTCTTTGCGTTTTTGCATATTTCCTATATATCCAGTATCAATATAGTAATAAGGTCGATTTTGTTTTTCACATAAGGTTACAATTTTTCTTCCAGCCATGCCTCTAAATATAACTGGCATATCAATAGGATAATTATTGAGATCTTTCCAGTTAGGAACAAACTCAGCACCTATTGATTCAGCAAAGGGTGCTATAATAGCGTCTGTATTGTCTAACACTAAAAATTTAGCCATTCATCATGTCCTGTAGTTCTTGTTTCCATTCTTGATTGTATTCACATTTCCTATAGTTTTCAAACCACGGGCCGCCTTCTGTGTAGTGTAATAGTTTTGGTGCGCCATCCTCTGGCTGCTTGTAGTGTCCTACCAACCAATTCCATTCGGGTGATAGTTCACCAATTTGATCATCACTTTCTAGCCAACTAAATCTATGAAAGTATGCACCGTTAAGTTCTTTCTCATTTACTAAGTCTATGTTAAGTCTTTTGTTAGCAGGATGTCCGCAGTTAATAAGCATCATACTAGACCAATTCTTGCGTGGATAAACTGTTTGTGTTTGTCCATCCATCTTGGTGCCTTCTTTAGGTGAATAGTCATGTTGTACACACATCAATGCTTTTGTATCGTCTGCTTGTGCAAACAACTCTGCAATGTCTGTTCTAAGTAACATGTCACAATCCATAAACACTGCCCAACCGTTAAAATTAGCAAGCTCAGGAACTAAGAAGCGAGTAAATGTAAATTCAGTACTAGCAAGTTTGTCCGGTGATCTTGAATACCAACCTTGACGTTTAAGATCATTTTGTTTTAAGGGAATAACTTGTGCAGTCGGACTATGCCGTTCGATGCTATGTTTGCATACTTGATATGCCATGTCTTCTCTAGGGTCGTAGCCTACAAATACTTTCATGTGTCTCTTCTTTCTATATCTTCTTCAACGCACTCGCCCCATTGTATTTCTAGTATGTGTGCATTTTCTGTACCACTGTTAGATGCTAGGTGCCAAACTTCTTTGCCAATTTCATATGGCATTCCGTGCGGTATTAGTTTTAGTGATGATACATTTTTGTTCCACTCAGTCTGCATATCAACTACGCCTTCCAGTACCATCCACTGTTCTGAACGTTTAAAATGTTTTTGGTCGCTTAGTGCTTTGCCTGGATAGATTACAAGTTCTTTTACTTTGTATCCTTTTTCAGGTCTGTTATCTAGCACACGCCAGTAACCCCAATCACGCTTAGTCTTTTGTGTTTTCCATTCGTCTAGTATCCAACTACTACTGTTGGCTTTGTTCTCTCCGCCGATGCCAAATGCAAACGTTACATCCTTGCTATCTTTGTATGTAGTATACTCGGGTGTAGTAGTCATATGTCTATCGCCACCGTTTGCAAATATCACACGCCAACTTGCGCCTTTGGTTGCTAGTACTTGACCTATAGCATTTATTGCTGTATCGTCACTGTCATTAAATCCAATAACTTCGTCAACACACTCTAGTTCTTTAATGATTGCGCAACGTTCTTCAAAAGGCATAAATGGTCTGCCTTTCTTACGTGTTAACCATTCGTCGCTATTTACACCAACAACTAAATGGTCTCCAAGTGTTCGTGCTGATTTAAAATATTCAATGTGTCCTGAATGTAGCGGATCAAAGCCGCCAGTTACTAATACTACTCTGCTCATGTAGATATTTATGTACGCAGTTTATGTCTGTCCTAATAAATGGAACCACGGGTCGCCTTTTGTAATTTCATCTTCGCGCCATTGACAGTACCCTAAATTATTCAACCACTGCTGTCTTTCAAACATTATAGGATTTTCTAAATCTTTTAAATTTTTGTTACTACAATCCCACGCCATTGAACTAGTACACATACTAAATGTAGGGACGCCTTCACATATGCTCTCCGTTAATGCATTTGAATTAAATCCTACTACTGCCCAAGCATTACTAAAATCAGCATACAATCCGTCACCGCCTTCTAATAATGCTGCACCGTGTGTGTTTTTACTAATTTCTAAGTTAAACCCTTTAAGTGCTTCTAATTGTCTATCCTGACGCAGTGGATGCATCCGTACACGTATAGGCCTATCTGTGTATTTTTTAATTTGTGTTATAGTATATTCTATAAACTGTTTATAAGATCCGTGTTTGTCTATAAGTTTTTTTAAACTACTGTCGCCCGGGCGTTGTAATACTAGTAATATATAATCGCCGTTTGTGCGCCAATCTTTTATTTCTATTGATTGTTCTTTTTGTATACGTAGCCAGCGATCTGAAGGACTATTAGCATTACAATAGTTGCCATCGTCTTGGTAATAACTTGTCCAACTGTACCTATGATAGGACATAGGATTTGGAGGTTGTATCATGTTGCGTCTAAACACTGCACTTTCAACAACTAAAAATGGCTTGTTACTGTTTAATATAAAATGATAATATTTGTTAAGCCCTCGACGTTTTTGACCTAATATATTATTTTGTATAAACACATCAGCAGATTGTATAGTGTCTTGATCCGCCCAAGGAACTATTTTAAAATTAGGCAAATCTGGTATAGGATGATTCCTATACATTTCTTCAATACCAATTACTGAACTATATTTGTTCATTTTGAAAAAGTAAACCTGTACGTTTTAAAAATTGATGCTTTCTTTTTTTGCCCATAGTAGAGTGTTTGCGCAATTCTACTGTCAAACTTGGATTATATTTAAATCCGTAATTTGACATTGTCTCTATCCAATATTCTTCAGTATTACAATTTACGTGATGATATCCAGTGGCGCCTACAGGAGCGTATGTCATTACAAAAACTTTACACGCTTGGAATGATGTCATATAGTTTGGAATATATTCTTGATACACATGTTCAACAAACTCTACACTCCATCCAATATCATATTTCTTACCTAAGTGATTCAAAGGGCCTGTAGTAAAATCATGTATAAGAAATTTATTTTCGTCATATCGATTAAGTGTATGATCACCGTCGATGCCTACGGCTTCTAAACCAATTTTTTCAGCTAATTGTACCATGCCGCCTGGTCCGCAGCCAACATCTAGGTATGTTTGTGCATTAAAATAATACTTGAGCCATTTTAATGCGCCTTCGTCTAAGTGTGTTAAGCCGTTGTGACCGCCAAGATGTTCTTCTAACATTATAAATACTTTCCATACCATCTGAGATATTTTGCTTTTGTTTTTTGTGTTCCTTTTAGTGTTAAGAAAATACTGTCACTACTATTTTTACCGATGCACATCCAGTTACGTGGTGCAGGTATAAAGTTATATTCTTCACTAAATTTAGCAAGTATATTTTGATCTCTTCCCCATTCCCACTCTTCTATATTTTTAGATTTAATTTCATTAATATAATCTTGTCTAAATCCATTATCACTAAATGCAACCAATCCAGCTAACCATCTATTATCTTTATAAGATTGTAATATATGTTGTTTAGAAAAAAGAAACTCTATTTCTTCTTGAGAATAAGGCCTTGTACAAATTGTATCTGCGTCTATTGTAACTACGTTTTCAGATTTATTAAATTTACTGTCAGCAATTAAAAATCTAACACTTTGTAAATAACTTATTTTTGAAGTATCGTTTACAAACTTAATAGTTTCTTCGGTAATATCGACATTAGAAATAGTATTAGATTTCGTAGGGTTTACTATATGACAATGTAATCTTAAATTTGGATTATGAGATTTAATACTTTTAAATAAAGGAATTGCCCATGTATCAAAATAATGTTGATCTACGCCTACTACTAAATTATAGACTTGCATCTTCCATCCCTGCTACTCTAAGCTTCACAACATTAGTTATCTGCCATTGCTTTTGATCTAGTCCTTTAAGTAAGCCTAACCATTTGTTACGCATAAGTGCAAACTCGTTGATAATCTTTTCATAGTCAACAACATCTGCCTCACCGTCTACGTATTTTTCAACGTCACGGCTTGACAGAGCTCGTTGGTAGTTTTCTAAGTATTTCTTAAAGTACGAACTACGCAATCTACGTAGCTCGATATTTAAGTAGTTTAGGATTGCTTCAATCTCTTGAAGCTGATTAAAACGTTGTTCAACGATACCGGGCATTTCTGCCGCGGCACGTTCAACATTGCCTTTGAGCTTTACATCAAATCGGCCTTGTATCAGCTCATCTTCAAAGAACTGTACAGCACTTGGTATCTTAGATATGTCTCGTGATACTTCGCTATACCAACCCATTACTCATCCCATTCTTCTTCGTCGTCATCGACTGCATCTAGATCTAGATAATAACTAATTGCTTCATCTAGACTAGAATCTGTGCCGATAACTTCTTTAAAAGTCTCATCACTGACACCATAGTCTGCTAATAGATCAACATACTTTTCTGCAACAAGATGTATTTGTTTCTTGTCTGTATATTCTTTAAACATTGTCCAGATATCACTAATGTGTTCTTCATTCATTTGCAGTTGCTTCCTCAATTTGATCAACAGTTGCTTCTTCATCAACTTC
>Ga0180120_10001341_pt1 | contig 12602 bp, 13 predicted proteins | sample CPBDNA_3_FD_129677 | JGI IMG/M metagenome (GOLD analysis project Ga0180120, IMG submission 129677) | Freshwater to marine salinity gradient microbial communities from Chesapeake Bay, USA - CPBay_Spr_31_0.2_DNA (version 2) (version 2) | ecosystem: Environmental > Aquatic > Marine > Coastal ... | reverse complement strand
AGGATACAACGAATGGAAGAGGAAACAACTTGCTAACGATTAAAGAACTCACAGTAAAAAACTTCATGAGTGTGGGCAATCAGGCCCAGGCCATAGATTTCTCTAACAAAAGCCTGGTGCTTGTTATTGGTGAGAACATGGACCTAGGTGGTGACGATGCCGGTGCTAGGAACGGTACAGGTAAGACAACTATCATAAATGCACTATCATATGTGTTCTTTGGTGAAGCACTGACAAACATCAGAAGAGACAACCTTGTAAACAAAACCAATGAGAAAGGTATGTTGGTTGGTGTTAAGTTTGTGAAAAACGGAATAACCTACACGATCGAGAGAGGACGTAAGCCACAGATATTCAGATTCTATGCCAACGACATAGAACAGAAGACAGAGAGCAACGAAGCACAAGGTGAGAACAGAGAAACACAGGTGGAGATAAACAAACTGATGGGCATGACCCATTCCATGTTCAAGAACATAATAGCACTGAACACCTACACACAACCGTTCTTGTCTACCAAACAGGCAGAACAAAGAGAGATAATTGAACAACTGCTTGGCATAACACTTCTGTCACAGAAGGCAGATCTGTTGCGTGAAAAACAAAAAGCAACGAAACAGATGCTGACTGAAGAAAAATTAAAGATAGATGCCAGAATGGCTTCTAATGAAAAAATACAAGAATCCATAGAGAGCCTGAAAATAAGATCTAATGCGTGGGGCAAACAAAAAGCGGATGACATTGAAGGTTTCAGAGAAGCGATAGCAGAACTAGATAAAGTAGATAGCGAAATTGAGATTGCGAAACATAAAAAACTGCAGAAACACAATGAGATGCAGACCGCATTAAGAGGTCTACAGAAAGAAAAAGCATATCACGAAGATTCATTCACTAAAGCAGAAAGCACTGTAGAAAAAACCAAAAGTGATTTAGAGTATGCCGCACAACAAAGATGTCCAACATGTGAACAAGAATTACACGACGACAAACACGAACAACTGGTTGGTAAACTAAAAATAACGCTAACAGAATCAAAAGAATACGCTGAAAAATTAAGAACTGATCTTGTAAAAATACAACAAGGCATCGATGACATCGGAGATTTAGGAAATGTACCGGACACATATTATGACACAATAGACGAAGCGTACAACCACAAAAGTTCGTTGCAAGTTCTAAAAAGACAGTTAGAGCAGACAGAGAAGAAAGAGGACATATATGCAGAACAAATAGCGGAGATGCAGAAATCCGCAATACAGGAAGTAGACTATGAAAAGGCCAACGAAATGGAAGACCTCCACAGACACCAAGAGTTCCTGTACAAATTGCTGACGGCAAAAGACTCGTTTATAAGGACCAGAATCATAGAACAGAACTTGACATACCTGAATCAGAGGCTAGCATACTTCTTGGGCAAGGTCAAATTGCCACACACCGTGACATTCCAATCAGACCTGAGTGTGCGTATTGAAGAATTGGGTAGAGAATTAGACTTCGACAATCTAAGCAGGGGTGAACGGAACAGATTGATATTGAGTCTGAGTTGGGCATTCAGAGATGTGTGGGAAAGTCTTTATCAACAGATCAACTTGCTGTTCATCGACGAACTAGTAGACGCAGGCATGGACATATCGGGTGTTGAGAGTTCCATGGCGGTGCTGAAAGACATGAGCAGGACACAGAAAAAGAACATATTCCTGATCTCCCACAAAGACGAATTAGTAAGCAGAGTAAATTCTGTATTGAAAGTTGTAAAAGAAAATGGTTTTACCAACTATGCCAATGATGTTGATATTATTGTTTAATATCTCCTAGTAGTTTTCCAATAGAATACAGTTTATTATCTTTATCTTTGACCACGTAAAAGAACATAGTTGGTTTAAGGACTAACTTATCACAGATTTGTTGATTTATTTTTCCGTATTTTTCCCATCCGTAGTCCCTTGGTATGTTATCCATCATGAAAGATCCGCATGCTGTTGTCAGCTCGTTGTATTTTTTCTGGGCACTTATCAAAGAACATGAATCCATTGTACGCTGTCTGGACCATCTTAGCCCTATTCTGTTCCAAGTGAAATTGTACTTGGACATGCTCATAGCAAAAGATTTTATGTTAGGATGATCAAAATCGAAGTTAAACCCTTTCGCGGCTGTCGCCCAAGCACAATCAATGTGTATGTCGATGGCCTTCTGTTCACATTCCTTTAGGACTGCTTGCCAGTCTGGTCTGTCGCCGTAGAAGTAGTTTGGCAGAGATACCACAAGGGGTTTTCCTGGTTCGAGGTGTCCGGGCTCTGTGTGTTTTTTACCCATCACTTTGTAATAGGCATATTCTTTTCCTAGTATTTGAATGTTCCATTTGTGTTTGCTGGCCAAACTCTCAATGAAGTGTGTGCAACCCATTATTATGTCCACGCAAGGAAATTTATCCCATCCTTGTAAGTCATTAATTTTTGTGGATCTAAACCAATCACTTGCTTTGTTAACAAATTTATTGTGCCCAATGCTTTCTTGCGGATCATGATACCATAATTTTTTCAGTGTGGACAAGTGTTCATCCTGCACGGGTGTCAACACCGTATCTAGGTCTTCTATCGTTAAGTTACCTATATCTAACATACAAACTCCTACGTAAATTGTTTTCGGCAACTGTTCCTTCCGTGCCATGCAGGCTGACAGCATTGTTCAACAATGCATATCCTGAATTAAATTTATACTGGAATGTTTCTAAAACATTATTGTCGCTATCAAACAATGAGGTGCCCACGTTTGGTCCTTCACCCAAGTAAATTTGTAAGGCAAGTTTTATTCTGGAGTCGTCTGTGTGTGGAGGGAAAAAATAACCTGCACTGTCCAACCAGATGTCCACGCTTTCAAATTGCAATGGCATGTTGAATTTCGTTGAAAGTGACTTTGTGATTTTGCTATTGCTAAAGAAAATTTTTAGTTTTTTCATCAATGTCTCTGAATAATCTATCCTGTTTCTTGGAAGGCTATGTTGCTTTTCTAATTTCGCTACCTCTAGCTCTTCCAAATTTTCCAACTCCTTTAATGTGTTATTACCAAAGAAATCTTTGTATTCCTGATAAACTATACCTTGTTTTACCAAAAGTGGTGATTTTTCTATTGACGAAACCACATCTTGTGTGCTTAAATGTAACATATGTTAATTAATTATATCGTACGACAATAGAAGGAGAAAAAACATATGTCAAATGAAACACATGATGCTATAATGACAGAGATACAAACTTACTCAGAAGAGAATGGTAAGTTCGTTGATAAGGGTGTAAAAGCCTCTGCAACAAGAGCCAGAAAGGCCCTAGCAAACTTATCTAAACTGATCAAGTCAAGAAGAAAAGAAATTCAAGAAGTTAAGAACTCGGCAAAGACAGCGGCGTAATCAATCATTGGATTTTGCAAAACCAATAACCCTCGGCTTTTGCGAGTCGGGGGTTTTTTATTATTTGAAATAATCTTCCATCACGCCTTCTCTGTAAAGATCCTGCGTTACACAATGCAGACCGTTGTCCCAAAACTCTTTATCACGGAATTCACAAATTACAGGATTAATTTTATTTTTTTCCAAGAAGTTGAATAAAATTGTATTTGGTTCCGTAACTATACAGTTTTCCTCATTGACTGAAAGTATGTTTACATGATAATTGCTTTCTGCAGAATTGCCACCCCAGGTGTGATCAACCAACTTTTGCTTTTTATAGGTTTCCAGATAGCAAATATCCCATCCTGGATAAATTTGTTCCAAGTTGGGTAAATCCGTTGTTGCAACTATTACCCCGGGTTTCAATATACTGTATACTCCGTCCATGTGCCATCCATGTCTTGTGACAGTTGTTGTATAATGGTTATCTTTGAGCCATTCTAGTATGGTGTTCTCCGCTTCTGGTTTAACATCTTTGCTTATATCCCAGTGGATGTGGTTTCCACAACGTATCATGTTGCCACTGGATATATCGCTGTCTAAAAACCATTTAATGTTTTTTCTATCGATCTCTTTTAATATGCCTTTGTAACCATTGATAAGTTTACCAACAACTAGGTTGTCTCCAATTGCAACAAAATAATCCCTAGGCGACACTGGAGGACGTTTCGTGGCATCCTTTGTTTCCGGTCTGTAACAGGAAACATCAAACGACTCTAACGTTGCAACAAGATTGTCTAGATCCTCCGCTGTGGTATGCATTATATCCTTAAGATCATCTGACACACTTTCCGGAGCATGTACGCTACCAACTATGCAGTGTTTGAGTGGATGGAATGTTGTATATCCTTTTACAGGTATCATTTCTCAAGAATACCTTTGCCATGCACCCTAACACGGATGTGGCCATTATAGTAATCATTTGTTTCTAATACCCTGCGTGAGAATTGTTCACGTGCCTCAACATAGGATAGTTCCGACTTGGACTTGCAGTAGAAAAGTATCTCCCTTGTAAATTTATCTTTGCCAAGTTTGTTGACATCTATCGTTAGGTCATCGCTTGACCCATAGTAGTCCTGCCAATCGGAGCTCACTTTGTATCTACGCTTGTTCTTTCTACCTTTCAGTGGTGGACGACTTCTCTTGAATCTAGCAAGTTTCTTGCCTATGTACATCCTACCGTTGGTTGTATTCGTTATGAGATAAACAAATCCCACAACCTCTTCGGGTATGTTGGTGATTTCGTTTCCTTGGTACGTCCAGTGCATTGTGGTATTTAAAGCCAAAAAGATTGACCAACATTTTTATCTGTGTTATATAGTAGTTGAAGGGCAACCGTATCCTTCCACCAGGCAAACAAATTTCCCAATAGGCAAACATAGCATCGCAACCAGTGAGCAAGGAAATGCGGCTAACAAGCGACAGGTGAATCCTTAGATGCACACAGCAAAAAATGATGGGGCTCTTAGAAAAAGTTAATCCCCAGGTTTACCAAAAACTATTATGCAAGGGTTTGGTAGGCTCGCGTTGTAATGAATGAGCAAACGGGTACAGCACAACCGCCCGACGAAAGTAGCGATGTATAGTGACTGCGAACTCACCACAGGGTTCAAGTCGGTTCGGCTAGAAATAGCCGAATTGTGACTGCTCATCTACCACAGGACACGCAAAGTGCGTACACCGTTAATTTTCACTTTGCGTAAGCGTAAATTAAGAAAACGAAACGAGCGTAAGCGAAGTTTCAGATGACGTAAGTCATCTCATGACACGCCATTAAGTAGTTGTATGGAACTACTCTTTGATCACACCTTCGGCAAACAGGAACATCAGGATCTGGTCATATGCAGGCCCATGGCCATCGTGGATGAGGATGAAGAGTCGGAAGCCATCGACAGAGGCTGGTTGGCCCTGGATCATCCCATAGACAGCCACCGTGAGGTATTCTACCAATCACGTAGCACACGTATCAACATAGACAAGTATAAACCTCGATATAAATCACACGCCTTCCAGGGGCAGGAAGTGAAGATCAAGGTGATCGACGCGAGTGAGATGGTCAAACTGCTGGGACTGCCGCACATATACAAGCGGTACATGGAGAGAAAAAAATTTACGCAGGACTACGATCCTTTCGGACACTACCACAGGCGTGACCAATTCATGCTGTTCTACACAGGCACGGCGGACAACATACTGGGATTCACCAAACAGAAACGATACAGGTATCAAGAGGACAACTATTCCACCATAGACTCATATGACTCGCAGGATCTCGCGGGCCTGGAAAGTGTTGTCCATGCCAACACCGTGCCCATATCGGACATCACGCTGGACCTCGAGATAGAGTGGGCCGCCAACAACTACGTGAGATATTTCTACATGGGATCGGGCTATGAGTTATCATCAGAATACAAGGCCAACTACCGGGGGTTCGAGTGGTGGACTGGCACAGAATGGAGCACCAACAAGAAACAGTACAAACGATTGTGCAGGAGGGACAGTAAACTTACTGACTTTTCTTCTCTCGGAAACCTTTCACTGATCCCAGGTAATCTTTAGACCAATTTTTATAGTAAGGTCCGGCTTCTAATATTTTTGAAAACCTGTTCAGTTTGGAAAGGCTCTGTGCGAGGAACAGCGTGTAGTGTCCGTTGTTCAGTTTGACTCCCTTGACCGATTCCGGTGTGTTGGGATGATCCTCCAGTATCACTACATCCTTACCCATGAAGTAACCATTCAGGTCCTTGGCCAGCTCTTCTGTCTCCTCCGGTGTGAAATGGTCTGGCCGTGCTATCATTATCAGCACGTCCTTCTCCTCGAAGTCGAAGTTCCAGATGTGTCCGTACAGTGTGTTGTAATCAGCGACACCGTCCAGTTCCAGGAAAGATACCTTGTCCTCCACCATGGCCTTCTGTGCGAATGGGCACGGCGGTAGGTCACCGAATATGGGATTGGGCTTCGTGACGAAGTCCTTAATCCAGTTCTTTATCGTCTGCGTCGGGTTCTGTTTTTCTTGTCGAGTCGTCATGTATGTCCTTGATCTTTTGCAGTGCCTCTCCTAGAAGTTTATCCTTGGTATCCAACTTGGCTTCCAGATCCGCTATCTGCTTGTTCTGTTCACCGATCTTGTGGCCAACCGTCTGCACGTCCTGTGTGGCGTGTTCCAGTTTGATCAACACCTGCTTCATCCGGCTCTCTTTAGCCTTGACCTTGGACAAAGCATCATCACGGTCTTTTGTGATTTCTACTATTTCAGATTTGAGTTCTTTGACTAGGTCTTTTTCGGACATATGTAAGTGTTAATTATCTGCATTTTTAGATACCATTATAGTATACTATATCCTAAAAGAAAGGTAGACCGCTTTTTTTGGTTGTGTCCATGTTTTCTTTTACCAATTGTGACATGATATTCCTCTCACCTGGTGACATGTGATATGCCTCTTGTAGGGTCACTCCGCCACGCATGTACCAACAGGCCCTGAATAATTCCATTTTGAGATTCTTTGATTGACTTTCTAGGTCTTTTAGGTACTTGACAATGTCAGAGTCCCCCATTGTCAGTAGGGTTATCCGAAAAAATTTGATTGATCAAACGTCAACGGCACTTCGTAACTTGCCGGCGCTCCTGCTTTTATTTGTTCTTCTGTGGCTTGCATCCGTAACGAAGGCACCTGACCCTGCACTCTAATCTTGGCCAGCTCGTCTTGTATTTCGTTTATGATCTTGGTGTCACAGTTCTTGCAGAACTCTTGTATCTGCATCTTGTCTTTCACAGTCGTGCCATCAGGCGTGGTTATTTCTTCAACGGAATCTATAAGCAGTTCGAAATTTATTGTGTTCAAGTTTTTGAAACTTTTAGCAAACTGATCTGCTTTGGTTTTTTCATCCAATGCCGCCGCTCTCATTGTGGCGTAAATTTTCTCCTGTTCGAATCTCGCAGTCGATACTTTAGTTAATATCTGGTAATCAAGCGGTAAAACTTTTATTTTAAATCCTGCTTTTGTTGTTGCAGTGTCTATCACATCTACTTTGGCCAGATCCTCTAACAACGCTGGCAGATTGACCGAATGATCTACCTTTAAGGTAGTACCTGGAACTGTGTAGCTCATGTCCATCATCTCACCATACGTGGCAACCCTGATGGCCAACAGTATTGTGTCTGTGTCATAATTGGTCATCTTCCATGGATTCTTGAGATTGGGCACACACGACTTGATCACGTCTACAGTGGACTGTCCACTGATCAACGAATCAGGTGTCTTGAACGCCAACTCGTCCATGGCCGTCATGGGAAACACAGGTATCTCACCTGTTTCCGAGGGTGTGTACACATCAGCAGGATAGTACTTGCCCTTGGTCGGCAAGGTGATGTATATCTGCGGCTGTCTGTAGTACTTGCCTAACGGATTGGTATTTGCTTGATCTTGAGTATTTTCTGTCATTTTTTAATTCTATAAATATACACTAGTTGCGTATATATGTCAATATTTATGTGCGTATAAAATGATAGGATTTAAAACCGTATGGCCGAAGATTTTGATTTTGACAAGATAAACAAATCCAGTGAGAAACTGGCGAAGACCCACGAATCGTCTATCAAGCATCTGATCAGGAGTGCCGAGACGGAGAAAATGAAGGCGGCATTGGTGAAGAATCACATCAAGATGCTGAAGGAAGAACTTAGGACCAACAAGAAACTCAAACCCGAGCAGATCAAGGCCATAGAGAAAGAGATCAAGGCTACAAAGAACGCCACCAAAACCACAAGAGAGTTTGGAGAGAAGATGAAGGACGCAGGCAAAGGCCTGATCAAATCCATAGGCAAGATGGCGTTAGACACGGCAATGGCCATTCCAAGGACCGTAATGAATTTCATGGATGCCACTTCGGGCGTGAAGGATTTCACTTCTGCCACAAAAGAATTCGCAGGCACGGCACTACACCCGATGCACATGCTGGCCAAGAGCGTAGACTTCAACGCCAACATGTTCAAGACACTGTCACAGCAGGGTGCGGGTTTTGGCAAGTCGGTGATTGATCTGAGGAATGCGGCTCACTCTGCCAACATGCCTATAATGGATTTCGTTGACCTGATTCAACAGAACACATCCACATTCGCCGCACTGTTTGGCAACGTGAACAGCGGCATGGCCGACTTACAAGGATTCACCAGAGCACTCAGGGACGTGACAAAGAACCAACTGGCCGAGTTTGGTCTAAACATGGAAGAGACGACCGAGTTCATGATGACCCAACTTGAATTGGAGAGGGTCAGAGGCATGGCAGGAAAAATAAACCAAGACTCGCTGATCGCAAGGACGGTGGAGTACGCCAAGCAACTGACAAGGTTGAGCAAACTGACAGGTATCAGCGTCAAGGAACTGGACAAACAGAACAGGGCCGCGGCGGTAGATGGAACATTCCAGGCCACACTGGCGGGCATGGACAAAGACCAAAGGGACAGAACAGTGGCCATGAGTGGTGCATTGGATAGAATCAATCCTGCGTTGGGACAGATGTTCAAGGAGATGATAGCGTTTGGCGTGCCCATCACGGACGCCAGCAAACAGTTGTCCGTCTTGAGTAAGGGAGCGATTCCAGACCTCATGAACAGTTTCAAGAACGGCATGAGCGACGAGAATTTCCTAGGAGGATTGAGGGAATCGGTCCAACTAGACAGTCCATTTGCCAAAGCACTGGCACAGGCCGGCATGTTGGGCGCCAACGGGATAGGTGATGCACTCAACGCCGCGGCGGCCATAATAGGTAAGAGAAGCGAAGGACTGCAAGAGCTAATGGATGCGCCAGACAAGGACGCAGGCACAATAGTGGGGGCCAAGGAGGACCTAGACAAGTTGTTGGTGGCATTCCAGAAACAATCCACGAACATACTGGAAGTGGCACTGAATGAATTCAAGATCAAGGAGATGCTACAGAAGTTCGGTGAGATAGCCGAAGGGGCGGACAAGTTCGATGGCAACATAGCAAAAGCGAGTTTAGGTGTACTACAGGATATTCTTGCTGGACTGAAGGAACACTTATTCGGCGGTATCTTTGATTTCTTTAAAGGAGGAAAAGAGGCCAAGGAACAAATCAAGAAAAATGAACAATTCGACAAAGACACGGATAAAGGTTTATTAGAAATCTATATCAAAGACAAAGGCATAGAACAAGGTACTAAAGAGTTCAATGAATATCAGCAGAAGATGGCAGAGAACTTCCCGATGTACAACAAGGGTACGTATGGATTTGAGAATTTCGGATCTGGCACACCCGCTATGCTACACGGCAGTGAGATGGTGATACCAGAGGACAACATCGGAGCCTTGGCCAAGGAACTTTTCGCATTGGGGGCGCCGGTCACACAGGCGGCTAAGGCAGAGGCGGCACAAATTTCCAATAACACCACAATAGACATGACACAGTTGAATCAAAAAACGGATCAACTCATAGCCTTGAACGAAAAAATGTCAAACTCGTTAAATATGCTTACAACGATAGGTACTATGACAGAAAAAAATACCAAAAACACTAATAATAATCTTGCAAATATGTCAGGAAGTCTAGTATAATAAAGTATGGCTTGGAAAAAATATTTTAAAGACGCTAACCTTTCTCCTATATCAGGTGAGAAGGTACCCAACTTCGCAAAGAGGAACTACAGTTCTTACTTGCCGGACGTTTACACAGGACACCCCAACAGGATACAGAGATACTTCCAGTATGATCAAATGGATTCGGATTCTGAGATCAACGCGGCACTGGACATCCTGGCAGAATTTTCAACACAGCAGAACACAGAGAACGAGACACCGTTTGACATAGTGTTCAACGACGAGACCACAGAGCACGAAGTAAAACTTCTCAAGAAGGCCCTACAACAGTGGACCAAGGCCAACCAATTCAAGAAAAGAATTTTCAGGATATTCAGAAACGCACTGAAATACGGAGACTGTTTCTTCGTCAGAGATCCGGAAACACAGAAATGGTTGTACATAGACAACGCAAAAGTTGACAGGATCGTCGTAAATGAATCAGAAGGTAAGAAACCTGAGCAGTATGTGATCAGAGACATCAATCCCAACCTACAGAGATTGAGTGCTACACAGATCACACCCAACCAAACATACGGTGGTAGCGGAACAACAGGTGGTGGCACAGCGGCATACGGCCAGAGTTATGCAAACCAAGGCGCAACCAACAACATGTCAGGCTTCGCAGGTGGAAACGGAGGTGGCAGATTCTACAAGACAATGAATGCGTACAACATAAACGCAGAACATGTGATACATATGTCAATGTCAGATGGATTGGACAACCTATTCCCGTTTGGACAGTCTGTGCTAGAGCAAGTTTTCAAAGTTTACAAACAGAAAGAATTATTGGAAGACGCAATCATAATCTACAGGGTTCAGAGAGCACCTGAAAGAAGAGTGTTCTACATAGACGTGGGTAACATGCCCACACACTTGGCGATGCAGTTCGTTGAGAGAGTCAAGAACGAGATCAACCAAAGAAGGATTCCAAGTGCATCAGGTGGAGCAAACTTCATTGATGCAACATACAACCCAATGTCCATAAACGAAGATTACTTCTTCCCACAGACAGCAGAGGGTAGAGGATCTAAAGTGGACACACTGCCGGGTGGTACAAACCTGGGTGAGATAGATGACTTGAGATTCTTCACTAACAAACTGTTCAGGGGTCTGAGGATTCCAAGTTCTTACTTGCCAACAGGTGCAGAAGATGGTGGACAACAGTACAACGACGGCAGGGTTGGTACAGCATACATCCAAGAATTGAGATTCAACAAGTATTGTGCTAGATTACAATCAATGTTGGCAGAAACATTTGACAGTGAGTTCAAGTTATGGATCAAATCAAAAGGATACAACATAGACAACAGCATGTTTGGCCTTAAACTGAATCCACCACAAAACTTTGCACAGTACAGACAGACAGAGATGGACCAAAGTAGAGTCAACACATTCTCACAGGTGGCAGAATTGCCTTACATGAGTAAAAGATTTGCGTTGAAAAGATATTTAGGATTGAGCGAGGAAGAAATGGCAAGAAATGCCGAGCTATGGGCAGAAGAAAACAACGTACCACAGAAGAAACAGACCAAATCAAATGAATTAAGAGGCGGTGGTGTAACACAGTCAGGGATATCAAGTGACCTAGATCAATTTGAAGAACCAACAGCAGAACCAGACTCACCAGAACCGGGCGGAGTACAGCCAGGACAGCCAGGAACAACACCAGGCGGACAGACTCCAGGCGGCACAGGTGGCGGTGGACAGGTATAAGGATTAAATACGTTTATGAAACTGAATGAATTCTTCACATACGGCGCAGATGGCTTTGAACAGGACAAAACATACGAGCCTGAGAACGATATTTCAATTCTAGACGCAGAAGACACAAGAAAAACAAGACTAACACTCAAACAAATCAACTCTATGAGGTTGGCATCAGAGGCACACGATGCTCAACAGAAGGAAGAAGCGGTATTTGTCCAAAAGATGTATGGACAGACTGCCCAAGACGATAACTTAGAGTTATAATGTCATCCACAGCATTCGTACTAGGTAACGGTCAGTCACGTAAGGGCATCGATATCGATGATCTTATGGAGAAAGGCACGGTCTTCGCCTGCAATGCTGTGTACAGGACACACAGGCCCCACTGGCTTGTGGCAGTAGATCCTAAAATGATGCTGGAAATAGCAGAGACCGATTATGTTGTACATAATAAAGTGTTCTCCAACTACAACAATCAATATGAGAAACGTCAGAAACTACTAGATCATGTCACGTGGTCCAAACCCAGCATGGGTTGGTCAAGTGGCCCAACTGCACTGAAATTGGCCTGTGATAAAGGATTCAAAGAAATCTACATATTGGGATTTGACTATCAAGGGTTGGCTGTGGATGCCAAGAAGAACAGATTCCATCTCAACAACATATACGGGGACTCACGCAACTATAAAAAGAACAACGATGAGGCCACATTCTACGGCAACTGGATGAACCAGACCAAGCGTTGCCTACAGGATTATCAAGACGTCCATTTCCACCGTGTGATACCAAAAGGATGGTTCAAACCCAACGACATAGATCGACCAGACAACATAGATCACCCAACAACAGAGGATTTT
>Ga0180120_10001334_pt1 | contig 12639 bp, 26 predicted proteins | sample CPBDNA_3_FD_129677 | JGI IMG/M metagenome (GOLD analysis project Ga0180120, IMG submission 129677) | Freshwater to marine salinity gradient microbial communities from Chesapeake Bay, USA - CPBay_Spr_31_0.2_DNA (version 2) (version 2) | ecosystem: Environmental > Aquatic > Marine > Coastal ... | reverse complement strand
TGGCTCTGACTTGCTGCAAGAATATTAACTCTTTCTCGTAATCGCGCAGATCAAAAGCATCGGGGTAGAAAACCTCAACGTTAGGCGTAATTCCTAGCCAGTTGCAGAAATAACCCCAGATATGCTCCTCGGCAAGTTCCAGCAAATCGGCTTTTTCTGATAGCTTGGCGTTAAGCATCTGAAACTCGGTCTGCATTGCCACGCCTGATTGAGTCAGTGCTTCAGTACCCCTAACCGCACCCATATGCGCCATCTTGTTGATCGCTTCGATCTTATCTTTAATTGCTTCTCGAATTGAGTCGATATTCTGGCCGCTAGGTTGTAGTAAATAGGGCTTGAGTCCTGCATCGCTGTCTTCAGACAAGTTGATAACCGATCCTGCTCCAGCACTTGCATCTGCGTCGTAGGTCTTAACCAATGAAGGGTGATTGCTGATCCTGATGAGCTGCTCGATCTCACTTAGCTCTTGATAGATTGCTTTCTGCATTAGCGCCACATCACTCAGATCACTGATACCAATCCCCCTGACAACACTACGCGCTGCGGGTAGAAAGGCCGCTGGTATCTTCCCGAGCGGGTTGGGTATCTCTTCGATCTTGGTTTCTGCGTGACCGTCGTCTTTCCAGTATTCAATGATATCCTTGCGCCACAACCTGTAATAGCTGACCGTTGTGGTTGCATCTTCCCTGTCGATTGACTCTCTCAGCTTTAAGTATGTCAGCTCAAATCGCCCGCTAGGGGTGCGCTCATATTTCCAATCAAACACGTTTTCAGGGGTGAAGAGAGTCACATAAGGCCGAATATCTTGGTCTAGCTCTTCTGCGCGTGTCTGTGCATTGCTCTGCGGCTTGTCTACCAAGATCCATACATGACCATAAACAGACGACCAAATCTGCGCTTGCTTCATAAAGCTGTTGAAGCTCATGCCGTCAAGGTCAGCATCTTTGACGAATGACTCCAGAGCTGGGTTGTTGGTCAGCCCGTTAAAGTTTCGGACAGGTGGAACCCTCCACAGAAACGACGAATATATATGCACAATGTTTCGACAGTGGTTATCAACAGGGGTCAATGCTACCCGTCTGCTGTATTCGTCTTTGGATTCGTTTAGATATGCGGTCAGGTATGACCCGTTCTGATAATCCTCGCCGCCTAGATATGAGCGAAGGTATAGCTCCCATCGCTGCTCGTGTATGTCATAGTCAGGGTGCTGGTATTCTAAAAATCGCATTAAGTCCACCTCGTAGGCTGTGGCGTTTCATGTTCCTTGCGAATGGGGAACATATATTCGATTAGGTAGCCGAGCGCATCATTCATGTGATCGAACCCGTCATCCTTATTTGGTTGGCTAGTGCCTTCTTTGTACGTTTGCCGCTCCAAGCTGTTGATTACGTTTTTACAGTTTGGCGTAACAAATAACCGCCGTTGTTGCTGACTAGATAGCAGTCGGCTATTGACACTGTTTATCCTATCACGTATTGCAGGATGCTTACTGCGTACTTTAACCCGAAACCCTGCGTTTTGTAATATGTTTAAGTCTGTGCGGCTACCGGCTGAGGTCTTGCGCTGCGCTGCTGCTGGATCTGGATATATGGTGATCGCGTTCTGCTTATACCTCTGCCTGATCTCGTCCACCATCTCATCGGTGTTTGATCCATACATCACGATCTCGTCTATCGCGTGCAAGGTGCCGCCATTCCTAACGCAGACAACCGCTGACATGGGGTCAACGTTAAAGTCCATTCCGATATGCAGCTCCTCGGCTGAGGCATTATACGCTTTGACTGACTGCTCGCGGCTAAATGCGTAATAGATAATCCCGCTGTAATTGACGAAACGAGCCTCATACTCTTGCTGAAATGTTCTTTCATCGAGGTCATTTTTGGCTGCTTTTATCTCGTCAGGGTCAACGTTCCCGCCATCAATCGTCGTATATTGGAACGCTTCCCATGATTCTTGACCGTCTACACCCCTAGTCCATAGATCGTAAAAGTGGTTTCTGCCTTTGGGTGTGCCAATAAATAGCGCACTTCCGCGTCTATCAGATAGCGATGGCCGCAGCACCTCATGCCACGCTTCAGGACGCATATCAGCAAATTCATCTAACACGCAAAAATCTAACGCTCGCCCTCGCAGATTGTCGGGCTTTTCTGCACCCTTTAAAGCTATGCTCGAACCGTTACGCAGATCTATGCTTAGCGCCGTCTCGTTTTTCTTGGTCATGTAACCGTCAGGTATCGCGTCAACCAACATATTCCACGCTATTTCCTTGGCTGCTTTATACGTTGGGGCAACATACCAGCAGTTTTGGGATTTACTTTGCAGCGCGTGTTTTAACAGCTCATAGGTTGACAGAAAGGTCTTACCAAACCGACGACCCGCCACAACGACCCTAAACCGCGAGTCATTGAAGAAGATATCATCTTGGGGTTTGGTCAGCTTCATCGGCTCTCTGTATCACTATAGGCTGTAGATCAACAGGCTCTGATTCTGGCTGATCCCGTTGTCCCAACCAATTCTTGCCAAGCCACACCAGCATCGTCGTATTACCATCCATTGCGGTCGTGTATTGCTTGCGTCGAAGGCTCATTTTGCCAGTGCTGGCCTTTTGCTTGAAATACTCCGCAAAACTGACCTCATGCTCGCGCTTGCAAGCCCTGTTCAGGGTGTCGTAACTGATGCCAAGAATCGACGCTTGCTCTTCACCTGTGCAGTGGATAGCGCACATCTGATCGACTTGCTCCCAGTCTATCTCTATCAGTGGTCTAGCCATTGTTTAACTGACAAACGTCTGTTTGATTATAAGCTCCTCGTCTTCGTATTCTTGGCTTGCCAGATCGAATTTGTTCATCGCTTTGCGACTGCTTCCCACGCCGCCAAGATCCGCGTATACGCTTGACCCAAACCCAATACAGCCCACGACATCATCAGCAGTATTAGCAACGTGGATGAGTATGTGAGTACGATTAGGCACTTCAAGCACTTCCCAGACATTTGGGCCGAATCTTGGCGAATTTCTCCTGCCAAGTCGATAGTAGCCCTCTGGTATGCAAGATACATAAGGTTGGTTATCTTTCCAAGGTTTCTCGATAGTCCAAAAAACATGCTCTCCATAAACGGCTTTCCCCAAAGTTCGATCTGGCAATAACGCAAATCTGGTGATTTCAATCATCGGTCATTTCTCTTTGAAACTAAGCAAGTATATCCCATTTTATTAATGTTATGTTTATGTCAAAAGTTTTGTTGACATTGATGATAGCATCCTTAAAATAGGTATCAAGAAAAACGAAGGAGAGAGAGATGACAGTTAAAGTTTACCAGTTCCACCTAACCCAAGAAGACGAAGCCCTTTTGAACAAAGATGGTTGGTTGGCTTCAGAAAGAATTACTGCCTACGCTGACAAAGGTTGTAGCTGGAAAGTTGAAGATGGAAGTTACGATGCCGCACAATGGTTTCACGCTTACTCGCACGTTGCCACGGTCAATGCTGACGATTTAGATGATGTTTATCGTCTTACAAACCTTTGGGACAAGCCTGAGCTGGTAGAAAAGCACTCAAGAATGCACAGCGTCTCTATCGGTGACATCTTGGAAATGAACGGCGAGTTCTTCTTAGTAGCAGGCTGCGGCTTTGAAACTCTTAACATAGGTCAGGCGGCTTAGGCCGCCGGGAGGAGAGAGATGGGAGCAATTAAAATAACAAAAATGTTTTATCTTGATCACGTTGGGCGTGATCTGCCAGCACCACCAATTGTCAAGGAAACTAAGTCGCACATTTGGATTGATGCAGCAAGCGAACATTTGAATGAGCTGTGGTCCGATGCAAGTTTTTATGCCGATTCACACAGCTTCGACGTAGAGTTTGGGAGCAGCTTGGCAGCCTTGGTTCGGTCAGCGAAAGCCACCGAGAAAGCGATCACAAGTTATATCAAAGAAGCGGCTTAGGCCGCCCAAGGAGAGAGCAATGATAGTTATTGAGTACAGAGTCGAGCAGCGTGGATCGGCTCTTATCAGTGGTAAAGAGTACCCTGATTTTCGAGTGGCCTTGTATGTAAATGGCAAGTGGGAAAACGAATGGGGCAATCTATGGAGCAAGAGCAGAGCCGATGAGGTTGCTAAACGTTTAAACACGAACATTGAGAAGGGTTTTCTATGAATCGACTTACTAAAATCGGCCTTGGGTTAATTGTTTTTTTCCTTGTACTGCTCGTGTCCAGCCAAGACTTTGAGCACCAGACCATGATAGACGGCGAATATACGTACAACGTCTGTTCTGGTTTTTGGCCTGATTACAAGAATCTTAAACCTGACTGCGAGACTGGCGAATGAACGGGAAATGGAGCAAAGAGAATTTCGAGCAATTTGACCGCGAAAATCCCGACATCTTTAAGACTTTCGCGCAATTCGCCTTAATAGCTACCCGCCACCGACGCTACTATTCGGCCAAGGCTGTTTTTCATCGGGTTAGATGGGAGACTATGGTCTCAGGCAAAGATGACTCTTACAAGATCGATGACGGATGGATAAGCCATTACGCCCGAAAGTTTATGATCTGCTACCCAGAGCATGATGGATTCTTTCAGACTCGCAGCCGCCGGGATAGTTACCACAACGTTTCACGTGAAACATTAGGAGAGGAAAATGAAACCAACTAGGAATGAGCTTTTGTTGGCCTTACTTGCGCTTGTCAAAGTGCGGGAGACTTACGATAACCTTGATCCATGCGATGACATGGAAGTTTTAGACGTTATCCGACTGCTGGATCGATTACAGTCTGAAATGCCTAACTGACGTTATCGTCCAAGGCTGTTTCTCTTTCTATGAGGATCTCGATGTAGTGTGCTGCTTTTCTGAGATCCTCTACCCCGCCTTTATCCCGCCACCTAGAGATGTATTTAACAACCGCGTGCTCACAGATACCCAAGTCGTTAGCTAATGCGTACTCCAAGGGCTGAATCATCATTGTCTTGTAATGGCTGCCTGAAACTTGACGATCCATTGCGCTCATAGTAACTCCTGAATGTTTGCCTTCAATCTGCCTTGCTCTCCGTACAATTTGTGGAGGATTACGCAGGTCATACTTCGAGAACTGGCATAGCCAGCACCAGCGTGGTAAGAATCGGCGGGTGCTAATATATTCCAGCTCTCGAACAAAGCCCCAGAGTATTCTTCTTGATTCTTGTGGTGTATGTGGCCTGTCCAAACGAAGGTGTGATCTGACTCTCCCCATTGCTTCCTCAAGTTGCTTACGATTGACCCGTGGAGATTCGCCATTTTAATCCGGTCTCCGTGATGGGTCACAATCAAATTCTTGCCCCATTGCCACCAAACAAACTTTGAAGCGTTGTCAAATACCTTGACCCTTGGGTCTTCCTCAAAGTACAGGCGCATAACCTCATTTAACCATAGGGCAGCATCTGGGTCATGATTCCCTCGGACGTTCACAATCCACACTTGATTATGCTTCTCAAGCATACGTAAAACGGTACGCTTTATCACGTTGCTGGCTGCGCGAATGGTCTTTGAGTATCTTCCGTCAGAGTCTAGTAGGTTTTTTGAACTAGGGGTTGAGCTGGTGCTGTCGTTAATGTGCATGAAGTCGCCAAGATTAACCAGCACCCCAACCTCTCCGGCTGGCGCAGAGCTTACCAGTCGGTCTATCGCATTCTCCAAAAGCGTTTGGCTGATTTTAACGTCGTAGTCGTCGCCCATCGTCTCGCTGTGGTGAGCAAGCATCCCAAGGTGATGATCCCCAATAATGTAGCTAACCATAAGATCGTCGTCAGTGCTTGCAGGCGCGTCTGTGGGGGCATGTATTCCGGTGACTTCATCCTTAAATCCATCTACAAATTCGGCTATCAGTTCTTCTAGTTTCTCTCGGTCAGGCTCTTGGATGTGCCATTGCAGGACGATCTCGTTGTCCATGTTGTAGGCAGTAGAAACGCGCTTGGTTGTAAATCCTGGCGCTACCTGTCTGTTCAAATTGTAATCAGGCGCGAATCCTTTGCGGCTTGCTCGCTTGTGTACCTTACCGACGACCTCCGAAATTCGTCTTGGCTCTTTGCCTAGTTGATTAGCAATCTCGGTCTGAGACATCCCGCTGATGTGCATCTCAATTACCTGTGTCTGGTAATCGGTGTTGCAATACTCTAAATGCTCACGAACGCTTTTACTCGTCATCGTCTTCTGACCAAATCATGTGTGCGAAAACGTTTGACGCAACTTGCAAGCGTCCAATAATGCTCGAAAGGCTATCCGGGTCGGTAGAAAACGAGCCGGGCATTTGCAAATCGAAGCCGTCTTGACGCTCGATCACAATAACTGCCCCGCTTACATCTCCAGCCTCACACGCTTCCAAAAGATCACGCAAGGTTTCGCGGACCTCTTCTGCATTTCGATCTAAGATTGAGACTTGGCCCATTCTTTGTTTTTCGCCTGATAAACCGACAGCAAATCTTTCAGCTCGTCGATTGTGTATTTCTTTGGATCTTGCGGCCCCTCTAGCCTCTCCACTGCCTCCAAACCTATTTTATTAATTAAGTTTGGCCGATATTCTGCCAAATTGCCACTTTTGTAATTGTTACAAACACTGCACTGCTTGTGAGTATTTTGTTCGTCAAATCTCAAAATTGCAGAGTGACCGCCTACGCTCATGTAGTGACCGGCATGATATTGGCCTTGATGATGCCGCTGGCAGCTTATGCAGGGGTCTTTGTGATCTCTCTGGCGTATGTACTTGTTAAACTCAGTCTGTACTCGCTTAATCCAATACCCCCGATCCTTTTCCCTTGCTTTTTTCTTCTCCTGCCTGATTGCCCTTTTGTTTAGCCTTGCAGCCTCTGCTCTGCCGAAGTCAACCAAGCACTCAACGTTGTTGCAGGTCTTTTGAAACGTACTGAACTCAGGCACAAAAGGTTGGAGGCAAATCTTGCATTTCTTAGCCATACCGCTAACTCTCAATATCTCAATGACTAAGGATAGATTATTTCCTTGGAATGTCCCACATCTGTGGATCTGTGAGCTGAAATCCTAGACCCTCGAAATGCTTTTTGACCTCATCCAAAAAAGCCCCGTGTTGGGCGATGTTCATCGCTGACGTAACAGGAAAGTCAAACGGTTCAACCATCAACTCAAGTTTCTGTTCGTAAGCCATTGGCCTAATGATTCGGTCGTACTTTTCGCGGTACTCAGGGCTATCCCTGCGGAGAATGGGAACCCCAAAATGCAACTTGCAATAACCCCGATACTCCCACGCTTTTTGATCCCCTTGCTCTTCTGCATCTCTAAACCATTGCCACTGGGTTCTGTTCTGCGCCAGTGATCGGGCCTTAGAAGCCTTTTTGATTGCTACATCGATAGGATACGACAGCTCGACCTGTTGCAGCATCGTCAATAGATTGTTTTTGTCCTCTTCACCATGCAAAACCATGTGGATTTCAGACGCTGACAACATACCCCCAAGGCTATCATTACCTAGCGTTTTCATTTCCGCTAGGCGCTCTTTTTGGCGCTCTGTGGCCTTCTGTGATGCCTTCCTCATCTTAGCCTCGCAAACATTTTTTTAGCTTCCGCTATCTGCTCGTCGGTGACTTCATACAAAGACTTTTCGCCGGTTATACAAACATCGTGATGATACTGAGTAAACGTAAAAGATCGGCACACTTGGCAAACCGTGGTGTCTCTGCTTGGCCTGTGCGCTGGCTCTAGCTTTATCTCTTCGAGCATTTCCTTAAACTCACCCAAGGTCGGCGCAAACTTCTTAAACTTCTCGACAACCTTCAAGGTGGCTTTGTGAACTAATGCCTGATCGTAGTGCTTCAGGTATGACCACCACAGCTTCTTGGTCGAAGCTATATCCTCGTCTGAGGTGTCATTTAAAAATGACGGGTAATTTAACCGCATAACCCCAAAGAGCTGATTGATATAGCTCTTGTCTAAGTCCTCACCAATCTGTGCTGGTTGCGATCTTCGTTGCGCTGTGACGGCGTTGCTGACGATTCTTCCGCTCGTATATTGTCTTCCATCCATTGCTGTTTGCCTCCTCAAATAATGTTTTAACATCTTCCCCGTTTTGGGCGTACTCTTCAGCTCGACTGGCTAAAGTAGCCAATGCGCGAGCCGTGTTGTTCGCCTTTAGTTTAACTCTAGTTTTCAGAAATTCATTCCAGAGTTGTCTGTCTACCCCAAGCGCGGCCACGCGCTGATAAATTTCTTTTATCTTTTTCTTCTCTGTATCTGTATCTGTATCTGTATCTGTATCTTGGGCCGTTACAGTAACAGGCTTGTAACGTTTCTTTTCTGTTACATTGTTTTTAGGTTTGAGTTTGGCTCTGTATTTGGCAACTCGTTCCTTGCTGCTGTCAGATCTAAACTGTCTATCGTCCCAGCTAATTGGGCAGAAGTTTTCGTCAATCAAATTGACAGCCAACAAGCGACTTTTCAAATCATCTAGTTCTGCAAATGACAATCCGAGCTTAACGCTTAAAGCCCTTTCCAGCAGCTCCCCGCTGCCTTTCATGATGCCTTGATTCTTACAAGCCAGTATAGCTACGTAGTGCCATCTGTCTGAGAATGCCAAGCATCGTATCTTGTAGTTGTCGATTATCTCACTGTATAATCTAAACCAAGGTGGGTTATCGTTTGACCGCATTTCCTCTCCTTCTCCTTGTTGGGCTCCTTCGGGAGCCTTTTTTTTAATCTCCGCTCCAAACCCTTTTAGTAATGCGCCGCTCGATGCGCTTCACTTCAAAGTCCTCAGTGCAAAGAATCCACATCCCTTCCTTGCAGAGCCAAGTGTACACAAGCTGGCGCGATACCCCTGCGACTCTTGCGAGTTGTGATTGGCTCATCCCGCTCTCCTCTAAAAAATAGGCTAATCGCATTTCAATTAACCCCGTTGCCTGACTCATAGCTACCTCCTGCGACAAATCATATATTGTTATGGCTGTAAAATAAAGCGTTTACATTAGATCCGAATGAACTTAGAATGTAAACCTGAATTATGACAATGGAGAAGAGGATGAACGATATAGAAAAATTGGCCAGCGACTTGGAGCATTACGCACAAGTGCTGCACGATCAGGTCCGCAGAGGCTATTACCCAGCAGACCCCAGCGACATCGGTTTGCTACAGCAAGCGTCAGACCTGATGGATAAAATCAGCTTAGAACTTTGCGAAGCACAAGAAGCTGACGAAGATCGTCAAGATACCGAGGATTATCTAAGCAGCTTGCTTGACGCGGATGCCATGAAAGCATCTCTGCGATCTTTGAGCATCTACGCGAAATGAGGTTGCCGCCAAATGATTGTTGTTTAAGGCTGCGAGCGATTGAGGCTGGATTGTACAGACACGCAATGTACAACGAATTTACTCATTACGAGGAACGTAAGCTACATCAGGCGATGGATAAGCTAGAAGCTGTCTATCAAAGAATCGAAAAAAGGTTGGAGAGAAAAAGTGCGGAATAGTGAAAGCATCGAAAACATAGCCAAAGCATTTTGCGAGGCACAAGCAGAGATTGGTGGCGCTGTAAAAAGCGCCGAGAACCCTTTCTTCCATAGCAACTACGCAAATCTGGAAAGTATTATAAAAACCCTGAAACCCACCCTGATAAAGTACGGGTTAAGTTTTATGCAAATGCCGCACAGCGACGACCGAGGCGTTGGGGTACTTACTAGGATTTTGCACACTAGCGGCGAATGGTTTGAGCACAGTTTCACGTTGCCCTTGGTCAAGCCAGACCCACAAGCAGCAGGGTCAGCTATAACTTATGCGCGTAGATACGCATTACAAGCAGCTTTTGGCATCCCGGCAGTGGATGATGACGGCGAAGCGGCAATGTTTAGGGTAGCAAGTAAACGAGAAATTGAAACATTAGGCAAACTGTTGATTACAAAAAATCGAGATGAAGAAACGTTGCTGAGAAAGATTAAGTCTAAGCACCAGTCGATTAACGATCTCAGCAGCGCAGAGGCGCTAAAAGCGATACGTCTACTGGAGTCAATACCATCATGATCGTTCATGATGTAGAGCAAGGCACAGAGGCGTGGCATTTGTTGCGCCTTGGTGTTCCTACCGCATCCAATTTTGGCAAAGTATTCACTAGCACCTGTAAGGTTAGCAGTAGCCTTGACGATTACGCGCTAGAGCTGGCGGCAGAAATTATTTCTGGCCAAAAAGCAGAATTGTTTGTCACTGATTGGATGACCCGTGGTATCGAAATGGAGGCCGAGGCTGTAATGGCTTACGAGCTTATTAAAGATACCGAAACCGAAGTGATTGGGTTCGTGACTAACGATGAGCAAACGATAGGCTGTTCGCCCGATCGAATGCAGTTAGAGGTCAAGTGCCCAGCACCTAAAAATCACCTGAAGTATTTTGATGGGGGTAAATGCCCAAGCAATTATTACCCCCAAGTACAAGGGTGCATTTGGCTTTGTGAAACCGACAGTTGGGATTTTATGTCGTATCATCCAGCCATGCCGCCTTTTATTGTTACCGTTTACAGAAACGATAAATATATAAAAGGCTTAGACGACAATCTTCAAGTATTACTTGAGAAGGTCGAAAAACTTAAACACAAAATAGGAGAGTAAAATGGCCACCATTGGCTTGAATTTTAGTATCGATGTTACCAAGCTCGACAAAAACCGCCTTTATAAAGGTAAAAAAGGAACCTATGCGAACCTGACCGTATTCGTTGACAGCGAACAAAGTCAGTATGGTGATAATGGAATCATCTCTGAGCAATCAACGAAAGAAGAACGAGAGCAAAAATTACAACTGCCTATTATTGGCAATGCTAAAATCTTCTATACTAAAGACGCGGATAATTTTGCACAGCAAAAAGCTCAGCAAACCGCGCCAGCGCATCATGAAGCACCACCAATAGAGGATTTCGATGACGACATTCCATTCTAAAGGCCATTGTGCTTTCTGTGGCGTAACTGTTAGACGAGATTTTAAGATTTGCAGCAAGTGCAGACAGTACAGAAATCGAAGTCCGCAAGAAGCGCCTATGGCGTTAAATGCGAATAAATGGTTACAAAAACGTTGGGTTTAAAATGGTGACTGCTGGGGAATCGCACCCCATTGACGGAAGGGGAGAGGAGGGGAACGTCAAGGCCTAGCCGCAGTCATTTATCTCTATGCACTGAATTTTTCTTTTCGTAGGTTCTCATTGCCCCTAATCCTAACATACCCATCAGGACGGGCATCATAGTTTCGAGAGGGACCAAAGGTATCACAATATCGTACCCGATCAAGGCTAGAACAAAGTTAGAGAAGGGTATGGTAATAAAATTACCAAACATACCCAGAACGCAAACCCATCCGACTGCTGGCCTCCACCCAGACACAAACAAAGACTTATGAGCCGCTTCTACCTTATTGACCTCTAGCTGCGCTTTAGCAAGCTCTTGAGCGTGCTGGTCGGCCATTGTAGCTAGGTCATGGGCAAGCCTAGCCTTCTGATCCTTGTCCTCTATAAACTTATCTAGCAACCCCGTGACTGGGCCGATCAATGATTGCAGCATTGTTTAATCCCTAATCAACACGATATCGAAGTTAGCTGTCACTCGGGAATCGTTGCCGCTTACATTATCAACCCTGATATCAATATCGGTTTTTTCTGGCACGCGCAAAGGTGCGTGATAGTCATAGCGATAATGGCCAGACGATTCTGCTATATGAGCAATTCTGAACGGCTTCCCGAATAGCCGGTGATACATAAGGATCTGGCAATTCTTGTTTGAATCAATGGTCGCATCCAGCGCCACCATATAGCCTGTGTGCCCCGCAGGGACGGTATAGACGGCCATAAGGGTTTGAGCGTAGGCAACATCAATTTGAGCTACAACGGTCCCTGTTCCGCTTGTAACGCGAGCTGTGATCGTTCCCACGTTTGCGCCATCCCCATAGGTCATGCGAAAAACACGGATGAAAGTGCTTGTGGTAGCAACTGCGCTTGTTCCTGTTAGCGTTACAGATTCGGTTTGCTCATTGTAATTTGCATCTAATCCTTCAACAGTAAGGATCGCTGTGTCGCTCGCACTAGTGCTGATGCAATAAATCGTCTGTGCTGTGGCAAGTGATGCCCAAGGATACAAGTCGCCGCCTGTCCACACGCTTTCGGGATCGGTAGCTTGGTCAATGTCAAAGTTAGCGCCAAATTTGTGGACTATCTTGCTGTTGGGTATTACAAGCCTAGCTACATCTAAGTAGGGATTAGGTGTCGGTCTCTCAGGATGGAATTGATACATAGGTCTGTTCCAAGATTATTTATCTTTAGCTTTCCCAATATTAAGCGCAAACATCTCTAGCACCTTATAGACCTTCGCAATGATGGCATCGTCTTTAGGTGTAGGGGTTACTGCACAAATTGCGCTACAAAGTGCTACCAATGTCGTCGCTATCTCTATGTACTCCAGCATACTGATCTCCTATTTCGCAAGCCGTTACGATCTTGCCGTATGTTAATTTTTCCGCTGCAATCTCACATTCTTTTAGGGTGTCAAACTCAATACGATCAGGGCTTACCCAAGACCCGATCATAATAATTAAAATAAACTTCATTTACTTCTCTTTTATTTCCTCCATTTCACGTTCTAAGTATTGCAGCCTAATCTCTTGGGCATGGTTGG